>Ga0131853_10002712_pt1 | contig 31759 bp, 19 predicted proteins | sample TergutLab28metaG_FD_92764 | JGI IMG/M metagenome (GOLD analysis project Ga0131853, IMG submission 92764) | Labiotermes labralis P1 segment gut microbial communities from Petit-Saut dam, French Guiana - Lab288 P1 (version 2) (version 2) | ecosystem: Host-associated > Arthropoda: Insects >... | reverse complement strand
CACACACGCACTCCCACTTACACACACACGCACTTCCACTTACACACACACTCTCACACACACACCCACACACACACACACACACACACACACACGCACTCCCACTTACACACACACTTATTACTAGTACATACAGACAGCCGGATAACACTTCATTAGCTACAAAACCAGAAGACACACACACACCTCATAGAACAAATCAGAACTAAAGTCATAGAAATGGAACAGCACGAATGGAGGGTGGAATTCAGTTGGATAAAGGTACATGTGGGTCACCGAGGAAATGAAATGGCAGACCACTGGCGAAAGAAGCAGCAAATAACAAGAACATCGAGGAATGCTGTACTAACATAACAAGGAGTGCAGTGTTGTGTGAATTAAGAGAAAAAGTGTTCAGCAGTGGCAAAATGCATGGGAAAGTTCCTCAAAAGGAGCAATAACAAAATCTTTCTTCCCCAAAAATAGATGATAGGCTGAAATTGAGATTAAACGCAACACCTAACTCTACTGCTATAGTAACTGGTCATGGCAACATCAAATCTTATCTATTCAAGTACAAAATAATAGATAACCCAATGTGCCCTTGCAAGAAAGGTGATCAAACAGTGGACCATTATCTATTCGATTGCACACTCCTAGAGCAAGAAAGGGATAAACTAAAAGCAGTGGTGACAAGGACAGAAAACTGGCCAGTGAGTTATAACAAAGTATAAAATACTACAAAAACTTCAAAGAATACATAGACAAAATAATATGGAGCAAGGAGTAGAGTACAAATAGACAGTTAAGGTCCTAAACTGTACATAGAATAGATAGAAAATAATATGTAAAAGTTACCATCAATGCATGTAGTATTACTCCATAGTAATGGAGCATGCAGGCTAATAAATGTTTGTAACAAAACACTAACACCCACACACACACACACACACTCACCCACACTCACACACACACACACACACACACTCACACAAACACACACACACTCACGCACACCACACACTCACACACACTCTCGCGCGCGCACTCACACACCCACGCACACACTCACACCCACACACACACCCTCACACTCACACACACACACTAAACCTACACACACACACCCACACTTACACATTCACACTCACACACCCACACTCACGCACACACACACACACTCTCTCTCTCTACATCAACTGCATTACAATTTCATTAGCCTATTTATTTCCTTATGGCATGAAAGCTGGTTGAAAATGGTTCAGAAACTTCCTATTTTCCAAAAGTGTGTAAATATTAACTGGTTTGATTTAAAGAATATACATGCTTCAAATTTCATCGCGGAAATAAGGCTCATTTACGTCACTGCGCGTGACACTAATGAAGAGATGCGTGATTTCAGGCTTCCATCGCGGTGTAAATGATACCTTCATTCTTCTGGGATATCATGCAGCCTAGTTACTGACGTTTCGGTACAAGCTATCGGCCCCTTCTTCAAGGGTCGTAGTGGGACCGATAGATTGTCCCGAAACGTCGGTAACTAACCACCAGTCTACGCTGCATGTTTGCTCTTAGTTGGCGCAACCTCCGTGGTTGCAAAGGGCATGTGAGAGAACGGAACGAGGCAGGGAGTGCAGAGGTGCAGGAATAAAAGAAAACTGCGCTGTGCTCTGATCTTCAGAGAAATTCTCTGTCAAATAAGGGGCGTGAGATCATCAAATATCTAACAGACTGCCCGACACCACCCACGGGGAAGTAAAAGTCGTGGGAGACCAGTACAATACAAATCATGTTGTTGATCGCGAAGAAGGAGGAGGAGAAGAAGAAGAATTAGTTAGGGTTAGTGAAAGAAATCCCTCCGTCATCTCGGACTTAATACGTACCTACCAACCAAACTAACTTGATGGAGCAGAATCCTTCCTGTGAAGCTAGTAGGTCCTCAACTAGTCAAGAAATTCCCCGCGTTTTATGGACCCCGAAGGTTTAGTTCCGCGTTCTCAAGAGACCGCCACTTGTCCGTAGGTCAATCCAGTTCATCCCCCAGTGCCACTCCTTGAGGTTTCTTTTTAATATTGTACTCCCATTTACGCATAGGTCTTCCAAGTGTTTTCTTTCCCTCGGGTTTTCCCACCAACACCCTGTATGCATCTCTCATCTCCCCATACGTGCCACATGCCCTGCCCATCTCATTCTTATTGTTTTTATAACCCGAATGATATTTGGTGAGGAGTGCAGATCGTTTAGCTCTTCATTGTACCTCGTCCCTCTTAGGCCCAAATATCCTCCTCAGCACCCCATTCTCCAACATCCACAGTCAATGTTCCTTCTTCAGTGTGAGAGACCAGGCTTCCCGCCCTTATAAATAAGAGGCAAAATCACACCGAGGCCTGGTGAGATGGTTTGTGACATGGTAACTTTTTACGGTGAAGGGTTGCTAGCACCTCGCCCAACCCTCAAGCTGGACGACCACCCCTTATTGACTGTTTGCGACTGCTTGTTCATTATATTCGCAGCTGCCCTCCGTGTCTCTGGGCTGCAATAACTCAGTCGGTATAGCGACTCTGTATGGACTGGGCGGTTCGGGGATCGAATCCCGGTGGGGGGGGGGGTCGAGATTTTCTGCACCCGTCCAGACCGGCCCTGGGGCCCACCCAGCCTTCTGTACAAAGGGTACCAGGTCTTTCCAAGAGGTAAAGCGGCCGGGGCGTGGAGTTGGCCACCCACCCCATCTAGTGCCGAGGTTAAAGAAAGAGTCAGGTTATATTTCTACCACCCCTCTGGGCCTTCGTGGCCTGTTCTAGGGTGAACTTTACCGCGTACCCTTCATGTCAGGAGACCGTTCCTCCGTCCGCAACCTGAGGGCGCGCCATGGCATAGTGACAAGACCTCTTTATCTTGGCCCTGTCATCTCTCTTCAGAGATGACAGGGCCATGGTAGCTTGAATCTTACAGATTGTTCATTATGTGTAAATATGCTAACGTAAGGTTTCCTTTGCTGAAATAGCAAAGGACTAAGGTGAAGTTTACCGAAGGCAAAGGTAGTAGTCTTGAGATGACACTTTGTTATTTCAGGTCATTTAAACGAGGTAAAAGAAAAAGCGCCTTGTGTGGAGTTCATATCCATCGGTCCGTCTGTGACCTAGTGTCAGCGTCTAAACCGTTTGGTGAATGGGAGTTATCTGTTTGTTGTATTGTTGAAAAAACAAAACATTTCTGATTTCACAACTTTTGAAAGGAACCCTCCAGTGTGGAGTGCCGACACATATTTTTTGATTTTGCATACCTTCTTGCCCCTGGCGCTCATGTAGGGCGTACCAACATGCCGTACAGCACACCACGTCCTGTGTATCGCAATGGTTGGTACCCCTCTGTCTCATTACAGCGCGTATCTGGAAAGAGCTCTGCCCGTGTCAGCCTGTACCCAGACCGGGTAATGACACGGAACATATTTAATATTCCTCATTTCAAGCATTCTCCTTGTTGTGAATGTTGTATTCTTTCTTTCGAGCGATTTCCCGGCGTATGAATTTTATGTGCCGGCGTTTCAGAACACTGTCTATTCTATCTTCATAAGCGGTGTCAACAACCAATGAATATGGAACAGTGTTCCGAAACGTCGGCACATAAAATTCATACGCCGGCGAGTTACCAAAAAGAAAGAATACAAAATTTAATATTCTTTTAAAAAGTTTTCGGATGTAAGTAGATAAAGGTTGGCATTTTAGGTGTAAATACAGAGTTGCATAAATGGCTGGTTGCTGCATACAGAGAATGTGAGATCTTCAAATATCTAACAGACTTCCCAACACCACCCACGGGGAAGTAAAAGTCGTGGGAGACCAATAAAATACAAATCATGTCTTTGATCGCGAAGAAGAAGAAGAAGAAGAAGAAGAAGAAGAAGAAGAAGAAAGAGAAGGAGGAGAAGGAAAGAAGAACAAGGAGGAGGAGAAGAAGAACAAGAAGGAGGAGGAGAAGGAAAGAAGAACAAGGATGAGGAGAAGAAGAAGAACAAGGAGGAGGAGAAGGAGAAGGAAAGAAGAACAAGGAGGAGGAGAAGAAGAACAAGAACAAGAAGGAGGAGGAGAAGGAAAGAAGAACAAGGAGGAGGAGGAGAAGAAGTAGGAGAAGGAAGAGACAAACAAGAACAACATCAACAACAACCAGTTCTTAATTTTGTGTTCGAATGCCCTAATGCACCCTATTTGCGTTAGTTTTCTTAAATTGTAGAGCAAAGAACTGTAACAATAAAAATGTATTTATCCGAGATTGTGAAGATTTATTTTTGTTGCCTATTTTTAGAGTTGCGTCTAGACACCATAACACTTGTACTTACAGCGGTTCATATTACATTTAGAGGAACATTGTAAATGTTACACATACAGGCATGTACTGGTGTGTGTGTGTGTGTGTGTGTGTGTGTGTCAGCGTGTGCGTGTGCGCCTGTTGACAGGCTTATCTTCTATTGCTTGAATTGCATGTGTTATTTCGCCTAGAGTACTCACTCTCTAGTGTAACTGCAGCTATTGTGAGAATCTGCTGTAATGAAACTAGCAACAGACCTCATGCTATCCAGGTACACTGCATTAAAACTGTTTATTTCTTTCCTTCCTGCTTCCTTCTTTCTTCTTTTCACTTCCGTCCGTGTAATTGTCCCTTGTGTAATCACTTCAATTTATCAACCAACGAATGCACATACAATTTCACATAAAACACTTTTAAAACACTCCGACGTGTTTCGATCTTGTCAGAGCATCATCAGGGAGCTTATTTCCTTGCTAAAGTTATATTATAGTATTCACAATTCAAGGAACTAAGCTCCCTGATGATGCTCTGACAAGATCGAAACATGTCGGATTGTTTTAAAGTGTTTTATGTGAAATTATGTGTGCATTCGTTGGTTGATAAATTGAAGTGATTCTACAAAAAACGCACGGCGCTACAATAAGATTTATATGTCCCTTGTGTGTTTTCCTTTCCTTCTTAGTCCATTTAAGATGTGTTCTGCTGTTGTGTCCAAATGTGCTTTGCTCCGGAAAGTACGCACTGCATGCTGAGCAAGAGCAAGCTGTGCATTTACAGCTGGAATGGTTGTAGAGGATCGTAGCTCGGACATCCACAGGGTTTTATGGTAAAGGTAAAGCAGTCCCATTACAGGCCTGGACAGGCCCAGAGGGTTCCAGGAAGTTAAGGTTCCCAGATTTCGTGACAACGGCACAGGATGGTGGTAATCTTACGCACCGGCCGCCTTTACCCCCAGGAAATGCTCCTGGTACTCATTTCTGGTAGAGGCTGAGTCGACCCCAAGGCCATAGTGCAATCGGAAGGATTTTATGTCAATGACACCAGCTGGGATCGAACCAGCGACCTTCCGCTTTGTAGCACAGCACCTTAATGACTGTGCTACCGCGGTTTTTTTTCTACTGTCTGAAAGATAGAAATCCGCCAAGTTGTGCCAAATTAAGTAACATTGTTGGCAGTATGTACGCTAATTAAAAGCATGCCTGTTCCCCATGTTTGCACTTTGCAATTTGGCATACCGCATTGTGTGTGGTGTCCATTTATTGCAGATATTAATTGGTTGTTTCAACGATCGTACTGTTAGTACCAGACTTTACAGTGGCCGTTCATTGTGTTTGTGTACGTAAACATTCACCGTACTGAAAAATGTATTGTAGAGTTGTCCGGTTTTCATGCGGTGGCAGAAGTTTTGTCCGATGAGATGTATGTGAGAGAAGTTATTACATTGTACTTGTATATTGTCAAGTATTGGTTATGTTGAACTGATAAGCGCCAAAATAAAATTTACCCATGGAATATTTGGCCGGGGGGGGGGGCTCTCATTGTGTGTGCGTTAATTGTGTAACACAGGTTTTGTTCCAAAGATGTTTCGAATGGATGTGTAAAGCCAGTTTCTTGCGAGGTGCGATTTGAAATGTATGTAGGACATGTAAAATTGTAGTTCGTGTTGTCCGATTTTTACCGAACTTGGGAATGTCGACAGATGTAGTACAGCTCCCAGATATCACATTGAATAAAAATACATGCAATAGTTCTCGATTTAAAACACACATACATACGGACGGAGGACGGACATGGTCACCGCAGTGTGTGTTAATTTCATGCAAACTACGCATAATTACAGAACAAGAAATGTCGCGTTCTAGTCCCGCGTGGGGCCTGGTAAGATTCTGTGGAAGAACTAGTAGGCTGCAGCTAACCCTGTAACTAACTGGGTGAACAGTATTCTGGTTTATGCACAACAAAGCGATGCGAAATATTGCGTCAGCATGTGGTTCTTTTTTTCTTTGACATTTACCCGGGATAAAGCGACCAGGGCGTTTAGCATCATCCCCTCATACACCATAATGTGAGGTTTGGTGTGTAATTATATGACAGGATCCTCGTCAGTAGGTCTGTGCTGAATGGTAAATGTGACGGACAAATCACATGAGTGATATATGAGTATAATAATATAAACAGCCAACTAGATGCAACAATAATAATTTTATTATTAATAATTTCAGTTAGCTGAACATGTTTCGGGCTATAATTTCGCCCATCCTCAGGAGCACCAGACTGTGTTTATAGCTTGTGGTATAGAGCACCGACGATGCTGCCTGCTGGTGACCACGTCACCAGCAGGCATCTAATTGAAATTATTAATAATAAAATTATTATTGTTGCATCTAGTTGACTGTTTATATTACTTTATCAATGATGCCCGGTCACACAAACGTCAAATATGAGTCTAAATGTTTATTATGTTTTAAGTGTTTATTCATGGTACCAAATGTAAATTTATGAGGAATCTGATAAAATTAGAACAATATACAGATGTCATATAGCCTGCTGTCTGGGATAGGCATAAAAGTTGTATTTGTAGTTTTGTTATTAAAAATTAAGGCTTTGGCCCTGTGAAGGCACATCAGCAAAATGTTGACATGGTCTGAGATCAGTCAGATATTCCCCATTATATCATGCCGGCCTTATATTAATCTCAGTCACCCTCAACAACCTTGAAATTTAAAGAATAATTAGTTCTCTTTAACCAAAGGATTCACGTGGCTATGGCGAAATTTCCACAAAGTTATAAAAAATAAACTCTCCATTCATAAGTTCATTCCTAAATTATATGAATAATAAAATTCTTATTAAAGGTATTTTCCCCAATAGATTAAAATTTTCTGTAATAGAGCCCTCATACAAAAAAACGGAATAAAAAGATCTATCCAACTATCTCTCTTAACTTCATTTTCAAAAATTTTTGAAAAAGTAATGCAAACGAGGCTATTGGAACATTTACATCATAATAACATTTTTAGCAGTGAACAGGATGAATTTCAGACGAAATTAACAACAGAAAATGCCACCTATAAACCAACAAATGATGTCTTAAATGCCTTTTACATTAAATTAATAGTGGGAGGTATCTTACGTGATCTCGAAAAAGCCGTCAGCTGTGTAAATCATGACATTCTGCTTTCTAAACTAGAATCTTATGGAATAACTGGTAAAGATAAAGAACATTGAATAAAGATAGACCAGCTTGATGTCACTTGCTTTATTATTTCATTATTTATTGCTCAACATGTTTCAGATGTTAGTACATCCGAAACATGTTGAGCATTAAATAATGAAATAATACAGCAAGTGACATCAAGTTGGTCTATCTTTATTCAACTATCAAGATGATGCACGATCCAATAAACATAAGATAAAGAACATTATCAATCTTACCTTAAATAGGTGTCAAGGGTTGTAATATATAATAAAACACATCTTTATAGCACCCTGTCTAATTGGGCTTGAATAAACATGCTGTCCTAACGGGTTCTATCCTGGGTGCTCTGTTATTTCTTCTATATATGAATGATTTACCAGAGTTTATAAATAATAAATCTATACCTATAATGTTTGCTGGCACAGGTATTCTCTTCACCCACTCTCATACCACCGAATTTAATGTGAATATTCATAGAGTCTTTGAAATTATAAACACTGGGTTGCAAGACAATTATTTTTCATTACATTTTGAAAAAAGCTCTAAGACTAGAAATAGCCCATCTGTTGATAATAAAATCGGTTTTGATAATAAATTATTTCCCAGCGCTTTACATACCAGATTTCTTGGCTTAAATATTTATTGATAGTATGTTATCAAGGAGAATAATAATCTAACAAATAAATTAAGCACTGCCTGCTATGGAATTAGATCTGTTAAGCCTTATATGTCTCATAAGACATTACTGTTGATTTATTGTTCCTTTTTCATACAGTCATCAGTTATGGAATAATATTTGGGGGAATTCTTGTCACAGTATAAAAATGTTTAGGATGCAAAGGAGAGTAGTTAGAATTATTATGGGTTGTGGGAATAGAGACTCTTGTAGAAATTTATTGAAAACTTGAAACTTTTGCCACTTATTTCACAATATATAATTTCCCTACATATATTTTTAGTTAACAACAGAGATCAATTTTTGATACATTCATAAATTCATAATACAAATACTAGACTTAATTATAACCTTCAATTACCTTGACAAATATAGATATTTATCAAAGAGGAGGTTGCTATTCAGGTATTAGGATTTTAAATAGTCTGCCCTTTAACATTTAAAAATTGTCTGATAATCCGTTAAAATGTGCTCTAAAAATATTTATATATGAACTCCTTTTATTCATTAGATGAATATTATAATAGCAGTAATAATAAGTAGATAATGGACTTCTTAGATTTTGTAAATTCTGCTCTAAGATTTCCCTAAATGCTCTGTTGATATATTTATTTATGTTTTCGTTGTTTTATTTGAAGTTTATTCAAGGTCTACTTAATATTAACAAATGTTATTTAATTTAAAATTATATATATATATACGCGCGCACACACACACACACACACACACACACACACACTGGTCGTACTATGAATTGTGTCAACTAAGATATATTCATCTGTCTTTTTTTACAGCTGTCTGTCATATTATGCTCATCTCTAATCCTGTATTGTCTCCTGTATTTTTATATTTTTTTCTAATATGCTCTGTTGCCTGTTGTATATTTGTATTTTATAATAATATTATTTCTTGACGTGTTCAATATCCAGTGGTTTTGTAACGTTTTTGGATCTACTGAATGTAAAATAAATTTTAATTGAAAATGAAATTCCGATCTAATAACCAGCACGACAATATAGGACTTTTTGAAACGTTGATGGTTATGCGGCTAGTAACGAAGCGAGAATACGAACCCGAAGCTTCAGTACGGGGATCCTATAAAATCTGTGCATAGTGTTGGCCAGTTACATGCAAAGGGGACGGAGATGGAACAGACGTTCTGCGTAACACAACTGTATGTTGTCGCCGCCATTGTATAATAGTTGTACAGTAAGCTGTTGGTAGTGTTTTGTACGGGCGCTAGAGGGCAGCATGGTGCACACATTGGGATGACTGCAGCTTACGCGTCGCACCTGCTGGAGCTTCATTATCGATCCCAATTTTCAATGAAACCCCCGTCCGTTGTCATAGTTACAGCTGGACATGAAGGCGAAGTTGCCAATCTGAATCCACTACAGCACAAACGAATTTGCCCACTCCATGACGCAGAGGCCTTCTTGAGGAACAAAGAGTCCTCAAAGCAATAAATGTTCCCACTTTTGTGGCACCCAAAAGTTTATTATCGTGTTCATGTGAGTGCGCCTGTGAACACAGTCCTGAGCCGCGTTAACCCATTTCGTACCCTCAAGCATTATTTCTGTAGTGTCAATAGTAATGTTATCCTTACATCCATGCCCATCTGCCTCAATTTGGTCGCTTCCCTTTAGGTCTGCCAGCAAAAATTCATTGCCTTTCTCGTACTCCGTTATACTACAGACCCAGCCCATCTCACCAACGTTATTCGCCACAGTACTTGTTCGTGGATTCTTATGATTACTAATTCTTGGGTTACTTAGCAATGTCGTTTGAAATGCAGAGGTAGTACAGAGTGGGGCTTGAATCATGTCCCTTGGCTTGGCAGACATCAGTGGAACTTTATCACATAGGAAGCCTACATCCGCCGGAAATAGTCCGCTTTTCCCCAGGAGTTGAATTCACCCTGTTTTATAGAGGAGTCTCCATTCCTCACACCTGCTGAAAATGTTTTTTGAACCAAAGACAAAACTCACAGCATACTTTCCTGTGCTCAGACGTACAGTCTTACAAATTCTGACATTAATGTTACATCTAGGTAACAGAAGTTCATAATTCAACGGTCAAATACCGTTCACCTTATGGGTGGAGTGCTTACCTCTTACATGTATGTTTGGTCACAAAACCAAATCACACTCAGGCCAAAAAATTTTTTCTTACAATAGTAATTATGTTACATATTATTGTTGTTACTTCTTTTATTCATATTTTTAGGAAGATTTTTACTTTTCATACAGCTTCAGTTTTTGTTACATTTTTTGGGTATAACATTATAGTTCTGTATCATTGCTATCTCTTTAATCAGTGATTTATGAACAGTGTTCCATATACTGTACATATGATTTCTCAGTAGTTTAAAATGTATGTTCATGCTAAATTTGTTATGAATAGTTCAGTTTTTCCATTATTTATCACTGTTGAACTTCAAATTAGGTTTAAAATGTTTGCACAGTCACCTTGGTGTGGTGCTGTCTGCAAAAATGTTGAAATATGTATTTTTTTAAAAAAGGTCTATTAACATACCTGTGTTCAGAATCCTATATTAAGTGGTAATAGTGTTGGTACCACCTCACAAGTGGTGCATTTTTTGTATGATTATTGATTCTAGGAAATTTTCAACAATATGAGGTTGGAATGGTTTCAAGTGGCATAACATTCATTCCAAATTTCATGAAAATCCATAAGTTTGTTCAAACATTGAAAGGAAGATATGCACAGATATCATGGTGACCTAGCTGTTGTTTCCACCTCTCTTAAGACAGGAATGCGAGCAAGAAATGTAACCACGCTCATTTCTATGAAATGTTGTTCTCTGATAAATCATTTTCTTTGTTTCAGAATCGAATGCAGGAGAGTCTGAAGCTCTTTGACTCCATTTGCAATAACAAATGGTTTACAGACACCTCCATTATTCTATTCCTCAACAAGAAAGACTTATTTGAGGAAAAGATTAAGAAATCACCACTTACAATATGTTTCCAAGAATATGGTGGTAAGTTTGTGTCTTAGATAACTCTGTGTTTGAGTGTTTGAGCTGCCAACATTGCTGTTAAATAATGCATAAATAGCTAAAGAAATTAATACAGTAAATCTTAACAGAACAGTGAATTTGATCTGTCTGTAAATTAGCTGTACTTGGTACCCCCACCCCTACATATTGAATGTGGCTGTATTTGTCTGCCCTGGAGACTTGAATGAATTTTTTCATTGTTGTTGTAATCTTCATTTTTGCCATCATCATCATCATCAGCAGCAGCAGCATATCATGATCCTTGCTACTTTTACTGCTACTTTGTTGTTAATACCTGTTCACAATGTAACCTGAATTCTGCAGAAACCTGTGTCAGAGAGCAGAGTGCTTGTCTCTTTATTTTCTCATGTACTGTGTCCACAAGAGTATATCTGAAAAGAAATTTCCTGTCACAAGTGATAAATAATTAAGTCAGCTGTTAACTGCAGAATATGTTGGTGAGAAGGAAATGAACAAACCAAAAAAGAAATAGCAAATATGAGGTGCGCACAACCGAAACCTGTTCACAGCATTGCTTCGGCAGAGTAAATGGAATAGATGCAAGGTTGATGTTGCGTGGATTAACCTGATACTATAATGGATGCCAGAAGAATAGCCGTCATTTGTCAATAAGGCCAAGGCTCATGGAAGTTCATAGAGCCAAACTTTAAGTAAGTTGTGTTTGGGAGATAGCCTGGTTTGAATTTCAGCCATGTTACTGCCTAACCTAATGCTTTTAGCAGTTTTCTTCATCCATACAAGTGGTGCCTGTGCTTCTACTTTAAACTACACTGCAGCATCCACCTTTCAAACCAGTCATTCTTTATCATCTCCCATCTAATGTGACCTTACATAATGTCTGCTGTCAAAATATTGGCATTAGATAACTAAAGATATAGTCAGCCAATCTGCTGAGACTTCAGAATTTTGGAGTGGCCTCTATTCATTACAAAGCTTTACATCATGTTAAAATGGTAAAATTGCTGGCATTTCGGAGGAACTTGCTATTTCTTCTTTAGGATCCAAACATATCACTTTGCCAAAATAGTAAAAATGTTTGACATTCATGATAAACTTGCTTCACCCCATTTCAGGATGGAAGTGTAGTACACTTGTCAAAATTTCAGAAAGTCAGGCATTGTAGAAGAATTGGATGTACCCTGGAGAAGATTTTAGGCTCTTTTACCATTTCAGTACAGTGCCATAGCCAGTAGATGATGTATTCAGTCAACCTGTTGTTAAAATCTCAACATTTTGTGTGTGATGCAGGTGCACAAGAATATGGAGAAGCAGCAGCTTATATCCAGGCCCAGTTTGAAGCCAAGAACAAATCCACCACAAAGGAGATATACTGTCATATGACATGTGCTACTGATACCAACAACATCCAATTTGTGTTTGATGCTGTTACTGATGTTATCATTGCCAACAATCTGCGAGGCTGTGGACTGTACTAACACCCAAAACAGACCATCTGGTTCATCAGCTGGTCATCTGGCAGGCGATGGAACCCAGTGCCAGACAAGTATGGGGTGCAGCAGGGGCATTAAGGGAAGACACTTAACATGTGGTTTTATCCCTCTGGTATCAAGAAGAATAATCAATTCCGGATGCAAGCAGACAGAATACATTACTGTATCATCCGAGTACTCTGTTGGAACAGATTTTGGCTTTATAATCAATCACAATCATTTATTATATCTTGCCACAAAATCTTCTTTCTCTCTTTTGCACGTACATGAATCTTAACCTACAAAATATATACAGTTTTGTGCAAATGGGGATAAGTATGGTGTCTGTCATATGCCGTGAACAGTCATACATATGATTTAATCCCTTCCATGAAGCATTTGAATAATCTGTTCTTGCATATATCTTCTCCATGTGTGGTGTGTGTACATATTTATAGCACAAAATGAGAAGTCATATTCAAATGCTCAAAAAAAGAATGCTTCATAACCTTACTTTGATTAAAATTTATCAAAACGCTAGGGTCTTTTTCTCCCGTTGAGTTTTTATAGATAAAGAAGTGCATTTATTAATATTTCATGTCCCTTGAGGCTGTGCTATTGTATCAAAATTTCAGTAACTACATTGTACACAACATGCACATTTTGTGTACTTTTTTTTACTCTGTGCATGTTTGGGTGATGACAGTGCATTTAACTTGATATTCATGTATAGTAATGGTTCAGTTCACATATCACATATTTGTGCATTTGGGATTTGCACAAATTACACTTCACCACATCCTGCCATCAGTCATCACTTTTCCACTCCCCCTGCCTGATCCTTTGCTTCTTACCATGATTGCAAGGTTAGGTTGGACCTTTCCATACCCTGTACAAGATACATGTGCTCCTCCCACACATCATAAAATCAAAATAAATGCGAGAGGTGGCAAATTATTTTTCAAACATGACTTTAGTATTTAACATTCTGCCAAAATTGAGACTATTGGAACTTACCTTTCTGAGAAACAAAAGGTCAATATAGCAAATAAATGCTTTTATAAAAACCATGTTTTATTGCACATTTACCAGCTCAGATTAATTTTTCATCTGTTGCATTGTGATCTTGTAAATAAATTCCCAGTTCATTCTTCCTTTTCGCAACATACAAATGATTTTAAATATTTCATCAGTTTAGTATGAATTAAAATTAAAATTACAATAATTTAAACTTGAGTTTCATATGAATATGTACAGAATAATACCTAGCCTTGTGGAGGTTCCAGACTAAGTTCTCAAAAAAGAGAATGAGGTTATGATTCTAAATCTGTAGGGACATATTATGAGCAACAGTATTTCGCAAAATTTCCTTCATGGTGGCTTGTAAAAGTGGATGTGTAAATGCCAAACCACAGTGTTTTAGTACATGACATTCCTCTTGATTAAACTGAAGAAACATCTTCAGTACATCCCAAAGCACTTGTTGATGCTGATGAAAACAGAGTGAAGAACCATCTCCTGACACTGATTACATATTCAACTTGCTGTTATGGTAGTTTGCAGAAAAGTGTATATTCTGATGCAATATTTGCATACAAGGAGAAAGTATTGATAAACATTACATGTTATTTAAACTTTTGTTGTTTCCCTAAGTCATTTATCATGAATCTAGTCAATAGTGTTGATTCTTTTTCTTCTCTTGATCAGTATAACAAAGATGACATATTTAATTTATTTGTTACCCTTTATAATTATACTTGAATATCCTCTTTCTTTCTTCCTTTCCTTCCTGGAGAAAATCTTTTTCATCTGTACACAAAAGAGGGGGAGAGGATATAGATGGGTGAATTATGTAGTCCAAAGTGGACAAACCTAGTTGGATTAATGTATGCAGAGAATGCTTGCATGTAACTATCTACCCTTAACACAGATAAAGTACCACTTTTCCCATTACCTCGTCTTCTTGAGAAGTCAGACCTCTATGTTAGCTGTCAGATGGGTAATACAGCCTCCACTTCTGCTTCAGTGTGTCATTCAGACAACATACATTAGCAGAATTTCCTACTAGTTATTTCTCCCATCACAATTTTCCACAGAATTCATTTTGTAAGAAAAATATTAAAGATACAGTGTTCCATGTTTCTGAAGTGATGGAAAGTAGCTTGGCCATTAAATTGCATCACCACTTAAAACAGAAATGCGCAATTCTAACATAAAGTATCCCATAATAATCAGTGTGCCGCAGATGCTAGTAATAAGAGCCAGAACTTTTGTATTGTTTCAAAAGACGTCTATTTTCCCAAGTACATGTTTATTTTTTCTGTAATTAAGGCCATGAGGTCACATTAATATGACATAATAAAATAATGAGTTAGCTGGAAGCTGTTTGGGCTACATTATGTCACTAGAAATTGGTTCAGCATGTAATTCTAGTATCAAACTTTGGCTAGAAAATCCAACCCTGATTTTAACACATGAATACGTATTACATTAAATGTGCAAATGTTGCCTAACAGTGTATTGTAAAGGTTACAGTGATTATATTTACGTTGCGGACTTCATCTTCACTTTTATATATATATATATATAGCATCAAAATTTCCTTACTCTGCATTCTCGCATGTTTTCTCATATGATGAGCACATGCGTGTCAGACCACAACAGGGGGACTGATAGAATACTTAGGAGACAATTGCAACATGTTAATACAGTGTAAGTTCAAAGGGTTAAATTATTACTGTTGATCACAAATTGTGGGAAACAGGAGATGAACTTCAATTTGCTTGTGTTTCTGCAATTGAGTGTTCTGACATTACATAACAAAATTAGTAATGTTTTGTTAGCAGTTTACATAAAGTGTGTTCGGATGTTTTTTTTTCTTCCTCATTCTTCATGTCATGCATAAAGTATTAAGTACACCTTACACCTGTCTAAAGAATTAATTCCTGGAAGAACAATAAAATCCTGTAATTTTGTTTCAAAGAAGGGTTGGAGCATAAATCTAAGTGGTGATATACACTGTGTTATGTAATTGCAGATTATGAGGATAGCCTATTCAAACTTTTAACACCCTGAAGTTTATTAGTAAACAGGAAATTGCTTTAAATAGTGTTTGTATTGATTTGCATTGACATGGATGTGGATTTTGTTTGGGAATGCCATGCATTGCTGTCACTATTTCTACAGTTTCAGGCCTCTCCATTACAAATCATTGTTATGTGATGGAAATGTGAAGGCCTTTGATAACATGTATTTAGTTCATTAAAATATTTTAATCATGCCCACATAGAAATAAAGCTTTATGTCTTAGAAGTCCCTTCATATGAGTTAATTTAAAGTATCATAAGTTTTTCCCATGTCTCCTACCTGGTCTCAGCTGAAATAGTCTTCCAACAGACACTGGAAACTGAAAGAACTATAAAACATAATAATCCATTCCACTGAACTCTCTTAGAATATATTATTACTGTACACAGAGTAAGGAGGGCCTGATCTACTGTTTTTAGTATAAATGAACTGGCTGCCAGCCTTTCATACAGTTCTGTGTGTTACTGCCTCCTGCTAGTTTTTTTTTAATGGAAACAAAATTGATAATACTTAAAATATGTTTTGTAAATATAGCTTTCTGTACATGTTGTGTGACTGCATGTGTGTTGCCCACTGTGCATACCATGTGGTGCAAAGACCAGTGGTATACTGACAGTTTTGTTTGTTTTTGGACCTGATAATATTCAAATCAACACTGCACACACCCAGTGTTGTGTAAATCTTGAAAATTGCACTGTTTCATTCACCTGAGGTGTCCAGGATCTGTAGATAGGCTTTATTTCACAGGGGTCACAGTAGAATATGAAATTATAATTTTATGTTTATGGTGCAGGTCTGAACCATACAGTGAATTGTTTAGTGGCCTGGTAGTTGTTACCTGGAAATTGTGTATGTGGGTGCTTCCTATGTTGCAGAAGGAGACAAACGTAGTGTGTTGTGTGTATGTGCCAGTACCAGATGAAATGCATGGTGCTGGCTTAGGCAGTGGGTGATGTGGCTGCATTTGGCGTTGTTGTCTCTGTGTATGCTGCTGCTGTAGTACATGAAATTTGGGGTTGTGAGTATTTGTATGGGATTTGTTTAAATGAATGCTGTTTTTTTTACAGCATGGTAAGTATAGTATTTTTTATGGGGCATTCACGTAAGATCTCTCTTTGGCCAAATGGATTATTTCCAGGGTACGTTCTATGGATCCATTCCTACGAAATGTTTTTCTTATACAAGAGGCATAATTTGAGTTATCTATACTGAATTTTATGGCCTGAATGTGGTCTTCATATTGTCATATTTTAAACATCATTTCTGTCTGTCCAGCATACTAACATGGACAGTCCAGGCAGTTCATTTTATAAACACTGCTTTGTCTAATTTGTTTGGTTTCTTCATCTTAATTGCATTCAAACCAGGTTTACACAACTTTGTCATTAAATTAGGTCCTTTGAGGACCAAGAAGGAAGATATTATCACCAGTGTGGGTGAATGACAAATAAATAACAAAATGGATTGTTTGCATATCATATGCAGCCATTGTTGAAGAAACGGATGTGCATATGTCCATTTGGAGTTACCTGAATGTGAGAATTTGGCCTTAAAGACATTATGCATCAGGCATAAGAAAGTTACAGTCAATGAGCCAGAGGAAGAAGTAGCACTCAACACACAAATCGGCAACAATTTTTTTAAAAACACCTTGGCTGCCCCATGCATTGTGGTACATAAATTACCTGTTCTGATGTTAGCATAATATATTATACATTTTATACATACCATACAGTTCCAGAATTATGAAATCTTAACAGATTTGACAGTAGTGGTACCTATAAAATTACATGCTTGGACTGCCTACACCAGTACATTGTACAGATAGGAAGGTAATTTAAACCACGATATTAAGAGCACATTCAGACTAAAAAATGCTATAACCACTTGGGAGACCCAGGCATAGATGGGAGGATGCTATTAAGATGGATCTTCAGGAAGTGGGGCTCAGGATAGGGACAAGTGGCAGGCTCTTGCGAATGCGGGAATGAACTTTCAAGTTCCATAAAATGCAGGTAATTTCTTCAATAGCTGAGAATCAGCTTCTCAAGAAGGACTCTGCTCCATGGAGTAAGTAAGTATAAAAACAACTCACATTATGCCTCTGTTATACAAAACATAAATCTTAGGTACAGAACCACAGAAAACACTAGACATAATCAAGGTGGCCAAGAAGGGACGTGGGAGTTGTGACTATCAGTACGTGATTAATTAAATAACCCTTATTCTGCTAACGTGGAGAATATGGTGAGCTCCTAATAATTCCACCAGATGGCAGATGGGATTTAACTTGGTATTTAGAGGGTTAATACCATTTTTATGGGATGCCAAATATGATGTTTTCTAGGGCATTTATATAAGATCCCTTCTTGGAAACCTGGACCATTTCTGTAGCATTGTCATGTACAATCACCACTTCACATTTTTCTCTTGTTGCAAAAGTTTAAATTCTAATTGTATGAATAATGCATGGGTATAATTTTGGGACAGGGGCACAGAAGTCTGTTAGAATTTTTCTGGCATTGCTTTAAAACTTTACAGCATTTTCTTGGAATTTGTTCTGCATTTGTATTGCATGTCCTGTAATATCTAATTATGAACCATAAATTTGTCAGGCTGTGCCGTGGCTGTAATGGTTAGGCTCTGCCCTGTCATCGTGGAGATCCAGGTTAAATCCCAGGACAGTCCTTGTGGGATTGTGATGGACAGAGTGGCAGGGGGACAGGTTTCTTCCCAGTACTAAAGTTTTCTCCTGTTATTCCATCATTGCTTCATACTCATTCAGTTATTACCAGTGCTATGTAATCTTAGCCACTGGCATCACCTTTAAATCACAGAACTATAAATTTGTCATTGTTTTCAGTGAAACCCATTTTTAAGAACAAGCTGTAGTTTATCACTTCATAAGAAAAGTACATAAAAATTATTAGAACAGGCCTCTTGTTTCCTGTTAGAAGACACCATGTGTGGGTGGGGGATCACAACTAACAAGGTTGTTGACAACATGGAAATTCTTACATGATATCTCAGGACAAAGTTGTCCCCCCCCCCGAGAAACTAATTACTGTTATCAGCAGGCAACTGACAAAGTATTATCAAGTAAATAAATTTAGCAAATTTATAAACAAATCATTAGTTTCTGATCCACAAAAGGTACAAAGTGACTTCTTTTGGTATGGAATCTGTACATGAAGAGCTGAGTGAATGCCACTGCATTTAACTCTTTCCAATAAAGCACAGTGTTTGACAGATGCAGCAGTTGAATGGGTGTCACAAAAGTTAATAGCCTAAACTGGTGCCAGGTTCACTAAGTGTAACTACCTCTTGTACATGCAGTAGAGGATGAAACTGTAGGTTATAACGGTATTGCTGAGGAATTGACAGATTTATGATTACTATCTGATAATCATTATGTGAAACATGTATCTTTCTACATGTTAGGCTTAATAAAGGATGACTGAGAAAGGAACAGTACACAAATTAGAGCAAGTCAGTAGAGTGGAAGCAGAAACATGAGAAATAACCAGTTAAAGACTGAAAACTTACACATTGAGACCTGTTTACTGACTACTCACGTTGCATTTATTGTAGCTTGTGGTCAGCATTCAACCGTGACTGCAGATACATGACCATTCTTCAGACCAATATGGAACACTGTCTTACATACATATATGCACATATAAAATTAAATTGTTGCTTAGTTGTGGAAGTAAATAACAATAATAATAAAATAATGTAATAAGAATATTGAAGACATATGATAATGGTAATATAAGAAATAATGTTCATGTTTTCCAGGTAATAGTAGATCATGTATATGAAATTATTAAGTGCTAGAGAATTTACAATGTTCTCTACATATTGTGTGTTTGTTTCTCTGTGATGTGAATACAAAAATATTCCCCAGTTTTGATGTACATTAAAGAGAGTTTTCAGGATGTGAAAGCTATTCTTGGTGCCATATGGCAGGAGTGATTGTTAACACAGCAGCCTATACTGCCAGGGTGCTTGTGCTCACAGCATACCCACATCTGCAGTTCATTGCAGTCTACTTTGTAATGTTTGCCCATTCCTCTCCTCTCAGCTGAGACAAGTTTTTCCCCACAGATTTGGGTCAATGATTTTTAATTAATTTTGTTTTGTTATGTTGGAAAATGAAAGTATTTATAAAAGAGATGAAAGGTATATATATGATACTGATTGCCTGTAGAACCTACATTAATGTGTTTCTTGAGTTAGAGTAATGGCAGAAGAAATATTGTAATTGTGGCTTTAATTGTCATGCATTAACAGTTACCAGTAATTGAGTTGTATTGACCCAATAACTGTGAACGGAAACTTGAAGGTGTCTTGTTTTGTAATAAACTTTATAGGAATAGTACCAAGGAAGTTAGTGCATTTTTGACATCCATGGACCTAAACATTTATGCCAGTGCTGTGTTGAAGGTGATTAAAAATTTGACTATAACAAGGAATGGACTTCCTTTAGCATACTGATATAATAGCAAGTGTCTGTCTTGTTGAAGCAAGGTGGGAGTGGGACCACCCTTAGCAATGTGTGTAGTGTGAAATATAAAATGCATTTTGAGTAATCCTCTGAAAACATCTTATCTGTGATTATAGTTTCTGAAATCCCTTTCTATTGCCTCTCACAGTTTTAGTGTATTGTTACTTGCTAAATGTTTGTATTTTATTCATTCTAACACAACAGAATGCTTTCACCCACCCTCATTGTGAAAAATAAAAGAGAAACATACTTTTCGCCATGAGTGTCTGAATTATTTTAAACAATATGTGCGATCTGTGATGTACTAGGAAGAATTTAAATAACCCCCCATGGGGTAATGCACTTTGGTTCACTCTTGGATGAAGAGCATCAGTCTACTTCCTAAGCTGTTGGTTGGACAGTTACCTTACAAACAAATAACTGGCACATTATAACTGTGTAAACATGTGATTGGTATAGTGCTGTAGTAACATATTTATGCTGCTTCCAGCCAGCTTGCAAATCTTAACCACATGGGTCTATGCACGCGCGTTCTCACAAAAGCACACACACACACACACCCTTATGCTGCTTCCGGGAGAATGTCAGAAACATCATTATATATTTGGCCAGAGGTTTCTTAGTCCAATCGTGACAGGCTGAAGTCCATATTGCACCTGAATCACACTTTCTGATCTGCTGTATGTACCTAAGATGTTAGGTACTGTATCTCATTTCTTTACTGGAAAAGTCTCATCTATCTATAGACTTGACTTAGCATGATGTGTTTCACATTATTAATACTGTATTATGCTTCATATGTACATTTATGGTATAGTGCTTTTTCAAGCTGCACTGTCTTACTCCCCAAGATGTTTCAAATTTTAATGTGTATTCCCCCCCCAAGTTATGATATTTTTTATACTTCTGGATTTTATTTTCATCAGTATCAGAAGTTCTCAACAGATTAACTTTAGTGTAAGTTTCCAGTTTCTTTGAGTTGAACTGTAATTTCAATGCTGTCTCAGTGCATGCCAGTTTAATTAAATGTAGTAACGTATAAATAACCATTAGCCAAGAATGCAGTAAAGTGATGTATGGTGATGCACATCATTCAGCAAAACCCTGTCATCCAATCAGCCAGCTCCCTTTCCTATTCTAAATCTAGTCAGTAATATTCAGTCAAGGTTGCTGTAAGTGACCTTATTTCAAATGATATATTTGAAACTTTAATTAAAATTTTGCTGTATTTAAAATGTTGACAGATGTCCAGACAGCAATAATTTTACAAATAAAGGCGGTGAATTTGAATAAGTGATTGAATACTTTGATTAAGTCATAGGTAGTGTGCAAGGGCTTACTGGAAATTTAAAGACAGAAGAGAAGCTAGCTGCACATTCTCAAACATTTCACTCTTTAAGAATAACTTCAGTGTCAATAACACAAGTGTACAAGACTTTAGTGGGATAAATTTGTCACTTCAGTGTGCTTCATTTCAAATAGTTAATTTATGAACTTATTATTCATCAAATTAGGAGAATGTCATGTTTCTAACTTGCCCATGGTGAATACAGTTCTGTATGGGGCTACATACATATTATGAAGATAAGCCTCACAGTGTCTACATTAATAGTACATTTGATAAAAGTCAACACCACCAATTCCTTCCTGGCATAAAACATAGTGTTTGTACCTAACTAATGCATGCAACAGAAAACAGTGTTTATCATTTTAAAATATTCAGCTCCATATTACACTAAAACCAGCAATGCTTATTTGTCATAATATGTTCCATTAATTTTAAGTCAGCACTTTTCATGAACGTGCATTGTAATAATTCCAGTTCTCATGTGTGTTATCATAGAGGTCTTAGTTTATCTGGTATGTGGTACCACATCACTGAGTAATTGGTTTTGGCGTTTTGAGACATTATGGTCATCTAAAGATATCATGCATCAATCAGTGACATGGTGCTACATCCCACAAGAATGGAGGCCTACACTTAGGGCACCACAAAAGCCCAAAAATTTGTATGCGTTATTCTGTGGCCTTGTAAAATGATACTCAAGTATCTGACCACAAATTTCAGGGGCCAGCGCCCCCATTTTCTTACTGTATATAATGAATAGTGCAGTACGACTCCATTCTTTCAAAAATATCCAGTTATTTCTAACATCCCCAGTTTCGTTATTCAAATTAAACATGTATAATATTTTTGCCTTTCCATCTTTGGGGTCTGAGATTCAAGTCTCCTGGCATAGGTCGCCGTACACATTGATAGTTACGTTTCAGAAAAGTTTGCTACCGCCTTGTCAGCACCAAGATTAAAGTGTTGTGGTACACAACGCATTATCGATTTCATATAGTTTCCAGCGTCAACATGTCTCAGCCTGAAACATGCGGAACGCAATAGCCTCCGAAAAGTTGGTAACAATTAACAGTCGATATAACGTTATTGAACCATTAAGAGAATTCTGGCCATGAAAGATACCATCATAACCTCCATCTTTAACACAGACTGTAATGTGATCTACTTGGACAGTTACTCAATAGCATGGATCAGATTAAATCAAGTCTAATATGAGTTGAAAACTGAATCACTGGCCCGGCTGTGGGCTGGATTTAGACGAAGGCGGCTAAGATTGTAGATTTTCACGTTCTCGCGGCGGGTTTGAAGACATGTCGTCTAGGACGTGACTCTGTGTCGTTTACTTACTCAGCGACTAGCATTACACCCCAAAAGACTTCAATCTTCCACTTTATGCCGTTTACGTGTAATTGAAGCTCCCCTAATTTTATTATCTGTGACATATGTATTTATGTTGGTCACAGTGTCTCACAATTGCCATTGGTGGGTCATTGGAAGCACGGATTAGAGAAATTGCATGTGTGTTAGAATCGCCACGCCGACATTAAAGAAGACGGCAAGGTTTACAGACGAAGAATGACGAATTTGAAAGGAGTATTGAAGAAGTTCTATGCGGAATACGTTAATAACACTCCAAAGAAACTAAAAATAATCGATGCCTATTTGTTGTATGTGCTTTTAACAGGCATTATACAGTTTGTGTATTGCTGTCTGGTTGGAACTTTCCCATTTAATTCGTTCTTGAGTGGATTTATTTCTTCTGTTAGCTGTTTTGTCCTAGCAGGTTAGTGATTATTTGACTATTAGCATTTGGCTTGTAATTATTTGTATGAACTCTTTCATGAGGTTAACCTAGGTTTGAACCGTTTGATTAGCACGAGCCGGTAGTAAAAAGACAGAAACCGGAGTTGTGGTACGAAATTTGTAACTATTAAAAAAATACGAATATGCAAAGAAGTTACATATTCTGACAAGAAAAACGAATTTCATATGTGTTCAAATCGATAATTGCATAAATTGGATGAGTCATGTCGGGATCGTTGTGCGAAAATTACTCGTCGCGTGTGGCAGGATACTAAGGATATTTAAAACACTTTTGGTCTGGATCGTGATACTGGCTTTGTAATCATATGTCTGATCATTTATATTGTTTGTAGTTATATGTGTGTGTGTATGACAAATAGTGTTGTGTCCATACATGTGATTCAGATAATAGCCATTGAATGGCCACAGAGTAAATTAAAACTTAAGTAACACCATAAGTTGAGGTAAATTCAGTCAAAAACATAACTATGAATATATGGCTAAATGATGGTATTAATTAGAAATCTCAACATCACCACATGATTTGCGCATATTGTATATAACTCTTATAGCAAGAAAGTTGTCAAAACCTGGTGATGGCCACTATAGGCTGAAACATGTAGTTTTCTATTGCTAATAAACGCCATCATTTAGCCATATATTCATAGTTGTGTTTTTGACTGAATTTGCCTCACCTTATAGTTTAAACACACAATGAGGATGGCGCACCTCAAAATCGAAATTCGGTAACACCAACAAATGCACAGTTCTACCAAAGTTTTAATATATTATAATGCATGGAATGAACAATATGAAAGGCCTTTGAGTAACTTCTAGAGTTCATTCACAACACAAGAAGAGGTGGTACATAACTCTTTATTGTTGCTATACCAACAAAGAAACTTACCATCTGACATGCAACAAAATTCTATAAGCTGTTGTCAGATGAGACTACTTGTGATTGTTTTATTGCTTTCACTGTAAAGATCAATCAGAGAAACAAAAGAACTTTTCCATGTAACTTGCTTTGCTGCAATGTAGAGAATGATTCAAAATGTGGTACAAAATTACAGGGTTTGAAGAAAACCTGATAATTGATACATGCTTGTAAAATACATAGCTGCCAAGATAACTTCAGTTTGTCAGTATACTGATCACCAATATTTAACCCAGCTGTCTGGAAATACAGTGTGATTAGTGGCTCTTGATACTGGAAGCGTAAGATATGCCAGTCATAAATTGGAAATATCAAAAATATAAACAGCGTGGCATGTAGTACAGGATCCATTAAGTAACTATTTACAGATCTGAAGTCTCATTCCAAACTATTTAATATACAGCAGTCATTATATGTGAACATATTTAGACAGTATAAAAAGGAATCAATCTGCTTGTCTGTGAGTGAAAAATGCATGTATTTTGAAGTTTCTTCATTTCATCCACAAATCCTGAAGAAGAAAAAGAAGTCACTGGAGGATCTTAGGAGGTAGTTGTTTTAAAAATCTGAGCACACGAAAGGGTGACACTGCACAGCTTAAATGGTATTACTTTTAGGCTGTATTAATTTATCATCCAAGATTTTGAATTCTTTGTTCTCCATTTCATTAATCTCACAGCTTAATAAATAAGATTTAAATGATTAAAAAGCATGTTTAGGATTAACCATTATTATTAATCAATACCAAGTTGATGGTGCAATCTTTCTTGGTTGGGTGATGATATCCACTTGTCAAGAAACTCCAGGTATCAGACATTGTCTGGAACCATTTCATTCATGTAATATTATTCATTTTGTGCATTGTGATTATAACTATTTGTGTATACAAACAAATACACATTGTATAAAATTACAAGTTACTTATATACATTAAACTTCCTACATGTTTCAGGAATTTTCTTTCTATTTCTATAGTAAAACCAACCAGATGCATCAGTGTCTCAAATTTATTTTATTTGAGTGACACCCTACATGTTTCAGACTGTCTTTCCATCCATCATCAGGAGTTAAAGACTGTACACACTGCAACAGGCATATGTCAAACAGATAGTGTCGACTGCTTGCTAGCGGGCAGACTGCACTATCTGTTTGACATATGTCTGTTGCAGTGTGTACAGTCTTTAACTCCTGATGATGGACAGAAAGACAATCCGAAACATGTAGGGTGTCACTCAAATAAAATAAATTTGAGGCATTGATGCATCTGGTTGATTTTACTATAGAAATATATTACAATGCATGGGCCTATGAATGTCAGAAATGTTTCAGCAAGTCCCTGTGTGTATATAATTTTGACTTGTTAATATTATACTTGTGTAAAGTCCTTTGTAATAACATCTCCCTCACGTTGGTGAACATATGCCAAAACATTTGGTAAAGTTTATGTATACAGATCCCTTGTTATTTTATACACTTTATATGCATTTATCAGTAAATATAAATAATTACAGTTTAATGCAGTTGATAATTTTACAGCCTGTTGCCATAAGATCCATAGTATTGTCTATCAACATGCCATGTCTTGCAAGTAATCTCTTACCATTGCCTTTTCAACCTGGTACATGCATTTATTATGTCTTGCATAAATTCCTAATGTTAAATATGCATCTGTTTTTCTTTGCAGTGTGTCTGAGGCTTCAAGTGAATCCACAGAACAAAAACCAGTTCTATGGTATCAGTCCAGAGCGAGGTTTTGCTGATTTCATCTTTGCTCACATTATTCTGCATATAGTTGTCATGAACTTTATTGGTTGACAGCCATTGCATATACCAGTTGGGTATGGATTTAGCACACATTTTTGCAGTTAATGTTGTTCTCAGTTTTGGATGTTGGCACAGTTTTTTATTGAGTTGCCTCCCTCCCCCTTCCCTCTTGTGCCTTAATGATGACTCGCCAACAGAGTAGGAGGTCTGTGTAAGCCTTTCAGTGGTGGATTGTTTTTGTGAAACCCTTTCTCTGTATATTGTTTTTTTCTTTTCTTTCCCCCTGTGCTTGACCAATAAGTGCTGCGCAACACTGTGCCAGTATCATGTCGTATGCTGCATCTTGGGTCAGTTTAATGGTTGACAGGAGCTAGACAAATGATTACGGTGGTGATAACCATTAGAAAGTCTAGTACAAACTCGCTAGATCATTGGCCCAATGCTTATTGGTCAAGAAGGAGAAGAAACACCCTGTATTATTCCATTTTATTCCATAATTTCTGTTTTTGAAAAACTAAAAAGTCAGCTTTAACTGTTGAGGAATTTTGGATTATGTTCCCTGTACTCATATTTTCAGACACAACTCAATCCATATAACAAGTGTATACTGTTTCTGCTTGAGAAGTTTTATACAACTTAATACATTACACAGCAAGAAGAGGGGAGAATTTCCATACATCTGCACATAAAACTCAAATAACCCGCATTTATGTGTGTATTGACTTGTTTGAGGCCAATAGTTTGAATATGAATGGGATATAATGACCTACATTTTCAGTGGTTCTGATATCTGGTGGTCATGGGGTTAATTTAGAAACTGACTGACATTTTACTGCGTTTCAGTATAGAAAAGTCACTCACCGTTGTTTTTTTCCATTTTAGCATGTTTATTTGACAAGGTTTATAGGGCACAGTCTACAAAAACTCTTGAACATGACAGAAAGTCCAGTGCCAAGTCACATGTGAAGCCAGACTGATTGCACAGTACTTTTTGAGTTGTAGGCAACATTGTTCATGTCAGAAGAAGCATTGTGTGCCATACCAGTGCAAACCAGTGCCTGTCAGTGTGTAGTATTGGTTCTACACAATCACCCTTTGTATCTTTTTTGTCCCAACATGCTCAGTATGGTAGGTGATCCTCTTTCAGGAAACACGTGTGGTTCACCAAATCACATATAGTTTTAATTATTTCTTTTTTACTTGTTTTATTTACTCAATTTATTCTTGAAAAAAATCATTTCTGTACTCCTACCTACACCACACTCATATGTGACTGACTTACTTGCTGGACCGCTAGCATCCGTTATCAGCTCGTAACGTTTTCTCATTTAAATCTCCCCCTCCCCCCCACCTATCACCAACGGTCCCGAATACACGTTGACAGGTTAACTTACAATGCATGCCATGAACTGTCTGTAACTGACGCCAGCAATCCTAAGAAATAACTATACTAAAAATGATTGGCTACACAGTATTCAGATCTTGTAATTGTGTTGTAAAGGTAAATAGATATTCATAAATAATGTTTGGTTTTGTAATGTAATTAAGAAAGAAGAAGCAGCTCAAAAGAATGACCAGTATAGGCTCCTTATAAATGTAAGGTGACGTTACATCAAAATGTGCTCTGTCCCACAGTCTTATTCAGACATAGAAGTGTAGATTGCCCAAGAAAAGAAATTGGTAATTTAACAGGCTCTAGCATATTCTATGGGCAAAACAAGAGAATACAATAGAATTCTCAGAGTTATAGCAGGCTTTGTGTTTGAAGCAATTCATATTCAAGTAAAACATTTTTAAATTTTTGCAGGTCAGAAGGTGAAACTTGAAGAGGAGACAGAACTTTTGGATTATTGGAATTAAGAAATGAATTACATCTGATGAATAAATGTGTACTGTTTATCTGAATGATACTGTATTACCTTTCTTTTTTAAATATTGTGTGTGTGTGGTTATATCAATATATAAACTGAAAAGTCCTCATTTAACTCTTTCTATTCCTGGAACTCTTAATGTATGGCAAAATAGCGTGAAATGGAGTCCTCCAGGCCCCCCCCCCCCCAAAAAAAAATTGTAATACCCAGGTAACAACGTCGTGGGTATTGTTTGTGGAATATTTGGTCACTAAAATTGGTCACCACTGAAGTGAAATAATGTTTGGTGCGACATTAAACAAGGACTGCATGTATGTAATTTCCATTCATAAGTGTGAATTCTTAAAATATGTTATTTTTTACTGAGGTTTATGGGAAAGAGAAATTAAATAGTGAAATAAAGACTATCTAATAGTAGCTGTCATATGTCTTATAATTTCAGAAAAACTTGTCCCAGTGCCAATTTGTATACCACAAATCCCACATTGACTGGCCTGGAACCAAACTTCGGTCTCTGAGAGGCCAGCAATTAACCCTCTGAGTCTTGGTGTCTCATTTCAACAATATTCCACCACTCCTGTGCACGCGTACTTTATTAGTCTACCACCAACATTGCGCAACATTAGCAATGGACAGCACTGTTAAATTTAACACTTCTGTTCATGTACGTCTTGTAAGAAGCTGAGTGGGGGCCTGGGTAAGTCAGGCAATGCACTGCCAGGGCTATTAGCTGGGAAGCTGGTGCACCTCTCAGTCTCTTATCTAATGTGTACCACAAACTATTTCTCCAGCAATAATGCAGCTGGGGCATGAAGCTCATTATGGTCTTATGTACAGTGCCAGCTCCAGAATATGTGGAGGTGTATCTCCATCCCCTCATACAGCTTACAGTGTAGTGTTCAATTAAACGCATAGATAACTTTACAAAAGCATGCATATTTTCCTATTTAATATTATGATAAAACTATCACGTATAACTTTATATGTCTTATTTTTAACCGAAAATGTTTTGTCACAGCTCTCTTATAACATTATGTATTTCTTTAACATATACCATGCTAATGTTTATAAATGTATATAGTACTCTGCATGTATCTTCAGTGTTTGTTACACTTCTAAGATTAAGTTAAAATTCCATTGTTTTCATCTTCTAGGCTTATTGTTTTGTGCCACTAGTTGCAATCGATTTGCTACGCTCACAGCAGTGACTATAAAGTACACATTCTTATGAGAAATTTGGCCATTTCTCTGCTAAGAACAAGAGGTGGGTGGAATACGGACCTTTGGGAATGTCAACCCCCCCCCCTCCCCTCCCTTGCAGGCAACTCATGGCCTGACCAAAAATTTTTTTTTTAAGTTAAAGTGATCCCGTTACAGACCCGGTGTGGCCCAGAGGGTGGGTAAAGGTATAGCTTTACTCTTCCGTGACCGCGGCACTAGAAGGGGGTGAGTGGTCAGCAGCACGCCTCGGCCGCACTTTACCCCCGGGAAAGACCCGTTACCCATTTTACAGGAGGTTGGGTGGGTCCCAGGGCCGGTCTGGACGGACGGAAAATCTCGTCCCCACCGGGATTTGATCCCGGACTGTCCAGCCCGTAGCTCAGTCGCTATACCGACTGAGCTACCCGACCCACATTCCAAAGAATTACTAAAATTTAAATTTTATGAAATTTGTGACATCCCAAACAAACCCGCCTTTCTCCTCGAGGTACTTAACAAGGATTTATTTCCAATCTGAAACCAAGGAGTAAGTAGTGGAAATCGTCCGGTGAGTTGCAAAGCGTAGTTCAATAAGAGGTGAAATATTACGCACATTGAGCAGGAACTCGAGTGTTCAGCTTCTCTCTCACTTACAGGTACGGTAACGTCACAAGGTGCAGCTACAGGGCTAACGAAGAAGGAAGGTGAACTGTTGTTGACCGGCGCCGCTATTGCTCTCTTCTTTGCTCAGGTACAGCACAAGCGCAAGTTTTCCCGCAGCTGTACTGAGGAGGCAGAGAACTGAAGTCAATAGCTTGTTTGTATCACCTCCTTATCACGGTTGTTCGTCACCCAGACGTTATTACAATATTAGTTCCACATGTCACTTGTGCCTCCAAGTACGCTTTACAAACCGACTGTCTGACTCATCCAGTTAAGAGGAATGCGAAAAGGATGATACATTGCAGTACTGAAAATACTACGAACTGTTACGTAAAAAGTTAAGTTCCCCCATACAGGACATCAAGGTCTAGAGGGGAGTAGACGTATAGCTCTATAATCTCGGCGCTAGATGAGGCGTAACACCTGTTATACAGGACTCATTAACTGCTGTTGTAACTGATCGAGTCCGCGGCTTCACTATTCGATGTCCCGGGACCAAACATACCATCGAACCCGCAGCCTCCTATACAATTGGTACCGCTTTTTTTCGGGGAATAAAGTGGCCGGAGAGTTAAGGTGTACATTCACCGCCATCTAATGCCGAGGTTAAGAATGAATGGAGCGAAACGTTCACTCGCCCAGTGCCTTCACGGCGTGACCAGGTTACTACTCTGCTTTTTCCCTCAATACTTGTGTCTTCAGCGTCACGAGTTCGCTAGGCGGCAATGTTGTCATTACGCGTTGTAACGGATTTAAAGAAAGACTCGCTAGTGGACTGCAGTGGTATTGCATCATGCCACGTTTCGTGACAATGGGCCACCTGTTTCAGCATTTTAAATGAGGGCATATACACACGGTGCGGTGTGCTCACAAGCCTGTATTTTTCCTTTTTAAGTAGGAAATACAGTTCACCCTAAAACAGGCCACGAAGGCCCACAGGGCGAGTAGAGGTATAGATCCACTCTTTATTTAACCTCGGCGCTAGGTGGGGGTGAGTGGTCAACGCCACGCCCCGGCCGCTGTACCCCCAGGAAAGACCCGGTACCCATTGTGTAGGAGGCTGGGCGGGTCCCAGGGCCGATCTGGACGGATGCGGAAAATCTCGCCTCTCACCTGGATTCGGTCCCCGGACCGTCGAGCCCGTAGCGAGTCGCTATACCGATTGAGCTATCCCGGTCCACTTATAAGTAGGAAAGTATACTAAAAGCATAATTCATAGTTGTATTAATATTCCCAGATTTCTGTGGTGTTCTTTGTAGTACTTAATTGGACTTGAGTCTTACGTAAGTTTTGAGATTTACAGGGGCGACTGTGTGAACCGGGTCCTTTTTCCTTGCGACCTCCACTGGGGCCTTCCTTGTAACCTGCCGGTATAGCCTGTTGCCACCTTACCCCACTCACTTTGACCATGAAGATGGAGGCAACATATTTCTCCGAAACGTAGCTGTCTGCCGATAAGAGTACACGGCGTCACAAACCAGTAGACCAATAGCTGTATGATTCTTATGTTTTCCACATAGAACTCCTATCGTTACACATGTGCGTGTGTGTATGTGCGTGTGTGTGTATGTATGTGCGTATGTGTATGTGCATGTGTGTGTATATATGTGCGTGTGTGTATGTATGTGCGTGTGTGTGTATGTATGTATGTGTGTGTGTGTATATATATATATGTGTGCGTGTATGTATGTGCGTGTGTGTGTATATATGTGCGTGTGTGTGTATATATGTGCGTGTGTGTATGTATGTGCGTGTGTGTGTATATATGTGCGTGTGTGTATGTATTTGCGTATGTGTATGTGCGTGTGTGTGTATATATGTGCGTGTGTGTGTATGTATGTGCGTGTGTGTGTATATATGTGCGTATGTGTATGTGCGTGTGTGTATGTATGTGCGTGTGTGTATGTATGTGCGTGTGTGTGTATGTATGTGCGTGTATATATATAT
>Ga0131853_10002711_pt1 | contig 31761 bp, 22 predicted proteins | sample TergutLab28metaG_FD_92764 | JGI IMG/M metagenome (GOLD analysis project Ga0131853, IMG submission 92764) | Labiotermes labralis P1 segment gut microbial communities from Petit-Saut dam, French Guiana - Lab288 P1 (version 2) (version 2) | ecosystem: Host-associated > Arthropoda: Insects >... | reverse complement strand
TGTGTGTGTGTATAAACACACAGTACATACAAGCAACACTGCACAGTTCACCATGTTTAGATCATCTAAATGCTGCAGAAATCTCCAAATGTTCTTGAGGCCAATGTATTTGGGACCGATATTTTTTACTGACATCTAGTGCCATTAAATAGGTACCAGCCACATAACCTGATCCTCCCTGTTGCTTGTTCCTTTCACCACTTCCTCACCAAGCAAGTTCCAACTTACCAGAACTAGACAGTACATAACTGTGAAGGCAGAGACTAAACAGTGAGTTATTCACACTACCTGCAAAATGGTTGTCTCTGTTTCAAATGTTAGAAACAGCCAAATTATGTTTGTATAATGTTCTGTCAAATAATATTCAACAACACTCACGTTCCCCAACTAGCAGTAACATTACTAGGACATGTACAGTCCTCATACAGCTAAGGAAAGAAGTTATAGCTGTTTACTCCAACTCTCCAACATCACGCCACGAAGAACAGTTACAGCTGCACCTTCTGTTTGGTATCCCTTGCCTGAAACATGTTCTTATGTGTCAAAACATCCAGCAGGTATATCATACCTCCGAACACTGGTGTATTACACCATGTACCAAACATAAGCAGCTCTACTAAACGTGTTACAATATTTCCACCTTACAGAAACTGCTATACATGACAGCTTGTGACAATGGCATTGCATTCTTTTTCCTACATATGATGACTTTAAAAGTATACAAATATAAATATGTATTTACCCAGGTAAGAAGCATGGCTGACTAGAAAAGGGCAATACTGAATGATTCATTGTGGTGAATTCATATCCAACTGCAGAATGTGACTATCAAATACCGCAATTTTATTTCAATTTTCCTTCAAATGATGGTGATAGAATTAAACTATTCAGACAGTCGCAACCTAACAAAAACATTCACACACTGGCAATTGGAAGACAGCAGCCCAACGATAGTATTCAAACAGTGGTACCTGAACCACTGCCACCAAATAAAGCTACCTGATTAGTGTCAACAAATAGTTACCGAAGTAAGTAATCTCATATATTAGATGGCACAAAACACATGCATTTATCAGTCCTACATCACTTCTTTAACTTCAGCCAGCATTAGTTTGTGGACCCAGTCACTGTTTTTACCTCCATAAATCAACAGACCTCAAGCAGTACAGCGATTTTATGGGTAGGCTTGATTACAAGGTACGCCAGGACAGCTATCACTACAGTATCTCACTAAACTGGAAAATGAGAATATATTACAAGGTGCAAGTCCAAAGTTTCCAGAATGAAGGAATGTAACTCTTTAAGGCTCACATTAGTTACAGTTTAGTATTGTATCATTCAAAGGGATCCCCTTCTTGGTTTAAACACATTAACCAGTGTCTCTCCCACAGTTGGAAACACCTCTGAAAATCCTGTTTTGCATTGTGCTCCAGTGCTGCCTGTGATTCAGCTTTTTCCTCATGATATCCCTCAATGGTCATCCCTTTAACCATGTATCTATCTTTGAGAACCAGAATAAGCCATGAAGACTAGGATGGAGAAGCACAAAGGCCAGATAGCACCACCATCTTTTTTTGGTTCGGCACCAGAAAAAGCCGTGAATCGGTGTGGCATGTGTTGTCATGATGCAGAAGCCAGTTCTGTGTATGCCACTTGTCAGGTATTTTCTCCCAACAGCTTCCCTAAAGACCCTTAGTACTCCTACGCAGAACTGTTGATTCACAGGCTGGCAATGAAGAAGAAACTCCTTCTGAAGAACTGCCTCAGTGTTCAAGAAAACAAAAAAAAAAAAAAAAACATGCTCTTGAGGTCTGACTTCATCCGCCTCTACTCTCTTGGATGGCAGGAGGATGACTCTTTAAGCGGGATGACTGTTGCTTTGTTCCTGGGTCATACCCAGAAACCCAGCTTTCATCTCCTGCTCTGAACTTAGAATGGATGTCACTTTCCTTTTTGGCCTGTTGTTGTAGGCCCTTGCACAAGGCAAATTGGTTTTGTTTCTGGTCATCTTTCAGAAGATAGGCACAAATTTTGCAGCAATCTGTCTCAAATCTTTGGTTATTGTCATCATGTATTATATGATGTGCCTAGAATGCTGCAAACACCATTAAATATATGAACTCCTCATAACCAACCTGACATGTATTTTTCACGTTTTCACCAGTCTGATTTCATGATGGAGGACCTGAGCATTCAAAACACCTAGTCAAAGTTTGGTGACCTGAAGCATGAATACCATTCAATGCTTGTACCCTACTCATGGTGTCAACATAAATGACTTTTATAAGCATTCTGTAAGTCTCAGAAGCTCTCTTCTTAAGGTTAAAACAAAACTTGTAGCAAATTCTCCGCTCTTTAAGGTCTGCCATTTCATTGAACTATAATAATCACAGAAAGCATTTAATATGAACACACTTAAATGTCAACTGCACAAAACACAACACTAAGTTACACTGATGCTAACCACACTAATATACAATAAATTAATTCAGAGGTGCCTACTACCATACAGCTGAATTACATCCAGTTAGCACTCCAAGTGATCAGTCCAAAATATTTTGGCTGGCAACTCATATAAGAGATAATACGGGATACCTGCTAAGCCAGTAATGTGCCCACCTACTGACAAGACAGCCAGGTAAGCAAGACTAGTGCAGTTAGTATAGTGACCGACTAGATGCGAACACACAGTGACTAGCAGGAGTGGCAACTTATTTTCAGTACTGCACCCTGACAAACAGTGGGACTCATCCAACATCCACCATCCAGGCATAGTTTATGACTCCATGGTGCTATACCCCCATTCCAGAGTATGAAGTTGAATGAAGTGTAAAGACAAGTTTAACTTTACTTTTTGTAAAAACAGATGACAGTATGTACCACACTTGACAGTAGAAAGTAATAAAAATGTCATAACCAATGAATCTATACCAACATTTGAAAAGGAAATAACCACATCATTTCCATGATTTGGAATTCACATATTAAAACATTCCCCCCATTAGTGAGCACAGAATCAAGGAGGCACAAATTATATCATAAGGATCCAACACATCATCAAAATGACACATTCTCAAGAGTGTTCCTTGCTCAGGGTGGATACAGTTTGTACATTTTTTCACCACAATGTGTCAACAAAAAGCACAATCAGTGATACAACTTTTAGCTCTGGAATAATTAAAAAAAAAAGCAATAGAAAACAACCTTCCTGTTTTTCATGTGAGTTATACTGTCTTATTCCTAACTCTTAAAGTTCTAAAGTGTACCCCATGCACATAATTTGATTTACTCCGTTTTTTCAACTCACTACAAATTCCTAAAACCTTACCTTTTTTTGTTTCTTCCGAATGCGAACTTAAACCCTGATTTCCAAAAGCGCATTACTCTCAGATGTTTTCAAGCCACGTCCACGTGTCCACAGATGCAGATTGACATTTCCATGGACACAGATTACTACGTATGTGCCGTAGTATGAGCAACGCAAGACAGACTTCAGTTTTTGCAGGCCACAGTATACGTACGACCGTACAAGATGGGCCGTGGGCCTCAATTTGAAACATTGTGCGCAAACTAGATGATCAGTGAAAAAAGCAAGTTTATCGCCAAAAATATAAGAACTGTGCTCTGTGTTCACTGGTCTACCCACAGGAACGGATTACAAGTCACACGTCACAGATATGTTATGAATGACATGACATAAGTGAGAGCGTGAGTACGGATCACGTGCAGGAATTTGTATGGTGCTAACAATCACCTTTCAGAAAACCGGAATATTTAGCATTATGATAAATGACGTATAGTTTGTTGTTCGTTTCTTGTAACAATGTCAGGTGCACATAGCATTGAAGATCCACATTTGTTTCACCTATTCGATGGCGACCCGATACTCAATGTGTATAATTCGGAGGTTATAAATCTTTCGGCAGGAACACCGGGTCCTGACCTTTTGAAACGTTGCGTTGAAATGTTCAAACTCGCAACGGAACACAGAATGGTAAATAAAGTCCAGAGTCAACGACTGGTATTATGCGTCTGAAAAAAGGGATTGTCAAATCCCTATTATGCACTGGATTGATTTACACGAAGTGTAACAGGAAGTGAAGATTCAGCTCCATTGGGATGGTAACCCTGTATCTGCGGGGTTATAGTTCTCGACGTTTCGAAGGATCGTAACACCCTTATCTTCAGGGTCAAGCTATCCAAAAATGTTTTTCTTTTTACTCCGTGGCCCTGGAGATGAAGGCACTACGATCCTTAGAAACGTCGGGATCTATAACCCCAATCAAACAGCGTTAAAATACCAGAAGACGTGAGTCTTTAGTAACACCCATGTGAGAACCTCAAATCCACAATTTAGGAAGTGTCCAGGGGCAAGGACAGTGAGGTGCAAGGTGAGGTACTGGCACCACTTTCAGATGTTCTGATCCTACGTCATATGGGTAATGTGCATCATACTACAAATTATCCTATCGGCGCAGATGGTTAGGTGTTGAATACTGAACAGTTGTAGGGCATTGTCACACCTGTTTCTATTTTCCATTGTGACTGCTTACTTTTGATGACTTCATACAAACAACATAAAGAAGGATAAGTGATAAAGCAAGAACCTCCACCAGGCAGCTGAGTCAACTCAATCTATTGGTGCTTGAGTCCCAAAATAACAAGTGTATAATTTCAGGAGTCAGTATGTTGGGAACTTATTGACCCTTAAAGGTGATGACAGTAATTGCCTTGAAACACCAGGATCTGATTGCCTATTGATGCTGTGTTATACCCTACAAGAATGGAATTCTCTGCTACACTGCTGTGAAGAATTCAAAATTGACATGTGTATCCTGTTTGTGATCCCCTGTAGGCATCACAATCATGCCTGGAGTTTTTTCCCACTTTATTATTATTATTATTATTATTAATCTCCTTTATGCAGGGTATTTACATTTATATACCTGAAACAAACCATGCTTCTATTGTATATAGTGTTGCAGCTATTCTGTAGTTACAATTTATTGTACATGTAATGTTACTTACCATGTTGAATGTTTTGTACTTTTACATCATTACTTTCTGAAGTGTGTGTGCAGTGCCCAGTGTGACTGTTTTCTGTAGTTCCTTGATGACCTACTGTCATGGTATGTTGCTCATATTTTGTTGGTGTCACCACCACCACCACGAATAATACTATATTTTTTACAGAAGAAAGAAGAAGAACATGCCTTCTTGTTCCAGTATGGCATAACATCAGGTCTGTGGGAATTCAGAGAGGAGTTAGCAAAGTTCCTGACTGTTAAATATGGTGATGGAGTGCATAGGTAAATTATGAATATATTATGTGTCAGATATGTTTATTGACCTCTCATAGTCTATGAAAGTTGGTGCATGGGACACATCAGGCTTGTGACTTGCAGAGCCCTACTAATGAGGTGACTGAGGGAGCTGAGCCTCAAGGCCTATCAGTAGAATAGGTACATTAAAATTATGTCATCTTTTCAGAGACATTCTGGTATATCTCACAATGGAGGGCCACAAAAATTACTTCTGATCGGATTTGAGTAAATGCACTGTCTCTTCTATGTATGGGAAATGAATAATTGTGTAAATTGGATCTATCCCAAAAATTGTTATTTTGAATTCTAGTACTTGGTGTAGACCCACCAAAAATTCTTAGCTCCAGGCCCAGCAAGCCCTTAATCTGGCTGTATTCACTCATTGCTATGATGGAGGAGATTGAGAGAAAATATGATTTTAGGACATTAAAAGGCTTTGGATTCAAAACTATGTGATTTAAATTGGATGAAAAGAAAAATGCCTGTACTTAGACATAGTAAAATTGGGTGTTGATACATTGAGACTTTCTGATGATATGTAGACATTTAAAAAATGGCTCACATCATCAGCGGACATGTAACTGCAAAGTCATTTCATATGAAATGGGTCAAAAGGTGTGCAAGTAAGATATCTTATCTGCATATCTGCTGTATGTTTGTCTGTAGACAGAATCTGATCTTAACGTGTGGAGCAACACATGGCTTGCAGATGATCTTAACAACTATTCTTCACCCAAATGGCGTTATTTTTGTTGAAGAAGCCACTTACATGATTGCCCTTGATGTACTGAAGCAATTCAGTGGTATGAAAATAGTCACAGGTTAGTTCACAAACATTGTGTCTGAGGGACCATGTAGTAATGTATTCTTCATCAAGATCATGTTAATCAGAAGATCTGAAAATAATTTATCAAGAAGCCTGCCCTTTAGTTGGTGCATTATTACCAACACTAGTCAGTCAGCTCCTTCTTTGGGCTAGCAGGTTTGAGTCAACTGTCAAAGATCAGTCCATAGACTACTTGTAATACATTGTTTACAGAAACATTAGAATGACTTGTATCAAACTATTTTTCATGTGTTGTTTGCACTTTTTGTGTAAAATATGTGCTGAGGAGTCCATGTTTGTCTGCATGCTTTGCATTTGACAGAACATAAACATTTTTTTTTCTTTTCTGTAATTGTCCTCCTCCTTCCCCCCACCCCCATTCCTCCTCCCTCCATTGTATAAGTGGAGAATTATTGCCCAAGGCTCTTTCCAGTGTTCAGGTGTTTTGCAGCTCACCTTTTCATATACCTGTGATTCTTCCCATGTTTCTCTGTCCTTTGGGATTATTAAATTGTGAAAATTTTAATATAAATATTTCTAATGATGATTTGATATTCTGTGACTTATTTTGACATTGTCTGCCATCATGGACAATATAAAATATAATACTCATGTTTATTCTGATAGTGGTAGTCTTGTTATTCTATCGTGAATCCAACTGATAACACTTGTTTCTAATTTTTTTTTTGCTTCTGCCATATTTTCATTGTTTTATGTTGTGTCATTTGGTATTTGAGTACTACTCTTTGTGTAGACCTAAGTACATTTTGTTGTTGCTGGCAACATAAATTTGCCACAAAAGCATTTTTGTGCAACAGTCAGTACTCTTTATATCTTTGACAGTGACTCTGAGCTCAACACTTCACCAGGATGCATTGTTGTGTTGCCCTTGCAGCAGTAGTTATGCAAACGTACTACACTGTTATTATACATATAGTGCCTGTATTTTTGAGTATACCTGTGTATAACTTTGATACTGCTTATAAGAGTGAAATGCTCTTGTAATTGCAAAAGGCTCTGTGTGGATACTTTCTGTGTGTTTTTATAGTTTTTAATAATTAAAACTATATCTCAAGCCTTAGGAACTTTTCCCTATGTCCATATGTTATTAAAAAATGTAATAATTTTTCTTTTCACTTTCATATATCCCTTGTTACCATTGTTACTGTGCACACATAAGTACTGGATCCAGTGCAGTTACTTCATGCCTCTTCCTTCTAGAATTCTTTTGTTATGAAATAGTATGAATTTTCTGAAATTGCTGTTTTGTAGTAGTAACTTGATTCTGAATAATTAATATTGAAGGTGATGATCAGACAAGTGGTAGACTTTGAGTTTAAGGAAAATTATACCCAAGTTTTAAGCATGCAAATTAAAGAAAATCATGTGGTGGTTTTATACTTTTCTTGCACACATCCCTCCCTAAAGGTACTTACTTGAATATTACTGTAGAGTCATTTCCTGTTAGTAAGAGTTCTTAAATACTTTTTAACATTGTAACACTTAAATCAAAAGTTTAAATTTTTGTTGTTATATGTGGTAATGTACATCTCAAATATATATGGTCTCTTGGCATTTACTCATATTCCTTATATCCTGTGTGATGCGTTCAGTTCCCGTAGATTCAAAAGGAGTTGATGTGGCAGCTATGGAGAATATTGTGAGGGAAGAGAAATCCAAAGGCTCTTGGAATGTGAATGAGGAAAAACCATTTTGGGCAATGTTCTACACAATTCCAGTATTTCACAACCCAACTGGGATAACTCTTCCCAAAGGTAAGAGATTGGTAATATAAAACATTACAGTAGTTTTGAATAACAGTTTCAGTCATTATACTGTAATATTACTTTCAGTACTGTTATTTGGGTTTCGTGTTGTATGTTCACGTGTTGCTAATATTCGTTGTCATATGAGGAATAAAAACATACAGATATTAAAATATAAAATTGGTGAGATTATAGGCCAAATAACGATACATTGAAGTCACAAAACTTAAGAGAATTGTAGTAAAAAGTGTACCTATGTTCAGAATCAAAGCTTCTGATATAAAAATTCCTGAAATGTACCACAACATGTACATGCAAAGACTACAAAAGGAATCAAGATATTTTGGATGCAGTATAGATTGAACCTGCATTTACTGGCATTTTGACTTTAGAAATAAATGGATTAACCGTGTCAACAGTGTGCAGAGAGAATCACCAGTCTCATTTTGACATACGGATTTGCTAGAACAGCAAAGAATGAATGTCAGTGAATGAGGTTGTTACATGACTGAATCCAGAAGGGTTCAACAAATGGACCAGCATCTGGGATTGTATAAGTATATATGTATAGCATATTGTATATTTAATGTAGAACACTGACCTTGATAGCCCACTATGGAAATCAAAGAAATGTGTTTCAGTATGACATTGTGGTGCTCAGATATATTCAAATGTTTCAGAACGTTGTGAGGCATTGGTGAAGGCAGCCCGCAGCTTGGAATTTCTTGTGGTATGTGATGATGTGTATAATCTTCTGTATTATGGAAATGCTCCACATCCACCCAGGAGACTCTTTGCTTATGATGCAACCCTAGAGAGATATACTGGTGGGCATGTGATTTCCAACTGCTCCTTCTCCAAGATCATGGCTCCTGGTGTAAGAGTTGGTTGGCTGGAAGTACCTGCAAGACATGCAGATGTCTTTCGTGCTTCGTAAGTGGTGCAGCAATAGATTTGAAAGTGTCCATGTGACTATTTGGTGCATCATGTCAGCATAAATATTAGCCAATAATATGGATTTTAACTAAGAATTTAAACTTCCACAAGAAGAAAGCTTATAGACCCCAAAGTCTTACATAAATAGTGGTTGTGTAACAAGCCTATGCTCATGAAAACAGTGCTGGTTGATGATGATTCAATTTGAATTTATTTCTCATTTAACACCCACAAAAACACAACACTCAACCAACAAAAATGATATTTATAACTGATTTTGATTTAACACCTATATTGTTGAAACAGCACTGTTGAAACGTGATGATGATGATGATAATAACGACATACCTAGGACTGTTCAAAGATTAATTATGTAAAGTAATGCAAATGTAAGGTTGAGATCTCAGCCCTGTTTTTGAGGGTTTTAATTATATAACAAATGCTTCTACACATTCTTACTCTAGTCTGATGGTGGCGTAATACAAAAGCCAAAACATGTAAATACACTTATAAAGCAAAACAGTTTGGTTTGTTAATAAATAGTTGCGTATGACTGCACTCCTTTGTCTATGTCCATAGAACATACACCTTTAGGATCTGTTAATGAAGGTGTAATTTACATACAGTGCTACTGTAGAGGATTTCAGTACACTGAGAAAATAAGCCTTCATGGTGTCCCTTGATATTTTTGAATAATAAACAGCAAAAATTTCATTAACATTTTTACCTTTAAATTTGGAGATGCACGTACACACAATCATGTTACGTAAAACATGTTGTAACGAACCACAGTAGAGCACCATTATGATCATTGTAGTTGCCATGTGGAACCGCCACTATTGGGTAAATTATAACAACAAAGAAAATATCCTCTGGCCAGGTAAGTGCATGGAAATGCAAGTGAGACAGGAAGGAAGAGTCATTCTTAAACAGTGGCCTCTAAATTGTTTAATCCAACCATGGACCTTTGAGGACTTCTACAACCCTGCCTTTTGATGAGCAATTGAAGGAATACTGGGTATTCCTGAACTGTATTTACATATGAGATTCTGCAAGTGGTTAAATAATAATGGTTCATTTAAACAATATCTGGCATAAAAGCTTACATCTTGCTATAGCATTTGATTGTAACTTACTACAAAAACCTTGACACAGTGGTTTGAGAAAGTGTACATAGTTTGTACGTGATTTAGCTGCCAGCTACCTACAAAGTAAAATGGGTATATAAATTGACTTTACTATGTTTGACAAATTGGCATCTAGAGGTTATTAATTTCAAAAGAGACTTTTTTAGAACAAAATCAAAATGAACACAGTGTGTATAAAACTGCTATTGCCATAGAACTTAGTTTTGGTTTCAAACCTTCTCTAAATTATAAACGTAGTGCGTATAATATCCTATAACCATCTTCTTTCAAAATATTGTTAATAATTTTTATTGCTCTGTATTTTTATTGCTATATTTATGTATATTTTTATTGCTATGTTTATGTATTCTTATTGTTAATGTATGTTGTGTTCTGTATATTCTGTTTTCATGTGCCACTGGCACTCTTCGGCTATCCTGACTGAGGGTTTTCAGTGCTCCTCAATTGTAAGGCAAATGTCAGGGTATAACTCGCAAAGATGGGGTACGGCCCACACTGTTCCCAATTAGTTTGTTAATTGTGCTGTTCTTGTTGGTAATTGTGTTGTTCTGTTGTTAATTGTGTTGTTCTTGTTGTTAATTGTGTTGTTCTATGTATTGTTTGTGTATAAATGTGTACTGTACTACTGCCACTGGGTGTCAACCCAATTGCAGTTAACAAATATATCATATCATAATATGAATAATTGTTGAAAAGAATGTAAGTAAGTACAGAATATTGCAACATCAACTGTCAATCTTCTGGACCATATTTAACATGTAATGTTAATGCAAGCAGTCTTGGACTGTAATCTTACATATGAAGGGACACTATTCTCCTTAATAGCATCACTAATTTGCCAGTTGACACAGTTTAACATCCCAAAAGACTAATCTTTAACCTCAGTATTTTTACCAAATTTTTGCAGGGGATACCTTAGGAGTGGTGGAGGTGTGAACCAATATATGGCAGGTCTTATAACCAGCTTGCTAGAGTTGGGTTTGGAAGGTGAATTACTGAATATTCTGGTGCAAACATTCAAGGTAACACATAAATGAACATTGTATACCATCATCATATGACTGGACTGAACTCTATTCAGACAGCATACATAGCTCCAAGATTAATATTTTTTTATGAGGCTATCTTGACTGACTGAGGAACTTTATGGAAATGTCTCCTTTCAAACCTTGTCTGTCACCAATATCAACATGCTTCCTTCTAACTTGGCATTATGTAACTTCTTCTGTTAAAATATCACTAAACTATTTAAGAATGGTTGAATGAATGAATGAATGAATGAATGTGTCAATCAATGAGTGAGCAAGTTAGTGAGTGAGTCCAGTCAGTCTTAAAATAAACACACTCAAGTCCTGTGCCTCAACTTACACACAGATCTCATGAGTTATTATTGTAGTGCTACTTGAAATTTGTCATTTTGCGTGTCCTTGGGTTTTCTGCCTGAGTGGGGAGACAAATGAAATAATAACTTTAGTTGAAATTATGTATGTTCGTTCACTGTACTATTACTGCACTACATCCAGTATGATATACTATCATAACATTAACATAAGGCTACCATACATCCCTGCTTTCCCTGGACATGTAATCTTTTTTGACCCCAAAATTTCCACCCAGGCAATTTTTTTTTAATTTGTAGAATATGGTTTTTGGACTTATTTTTCAAGGCTTTTTCATATTGTAATGGTACTGAAAGGACAAAAAAATTACATTTTTTAAGAAGTACATAATTATTTTACATTAGCATTGTCTGAGCCAAAAAATAAAAACCGTAGTTAACCTTCAGTGTGTCTCGGAAAACTTCGGAGCTGAAATTCTGAATAACCTATAACTCTGTGAAGAACTCACTTAAAGAATGTCACATTCAGAATTTCATAATTTAACCAACTCCTAGCAGAGAAATGTGGAGGAGTTTTACACAATAAAATTGTGACTGTTTATATGTTCACATTTTTGTCTGTCTTTTGCTGATATGTCCTAGTTTTTATGCAAGATACATGAGAAATGTCCTCTTTTCTTGTGATGGATATATGGTAACCCTAAGTAACATCACTCATGAAAATGGATGTTTTAAAGTTACTGTGGTTTACTTTGCTTATTTCCATTCAGTAATGTCACAGAATAATGTAGGACACTTGGTAATAGAGAGGACCAAAGTACAGTTGTTAGAATAATGGCAGACATTTAAAGGAGGAGATCTTGTGAAGCATGATTTAATAAGTTTAACTTTGCCTGGCACTGAATGCATACTCTCATAACATCAGTTGTTGTACACAACACAGAAATGTTTCAGACAAATCCAGATTTTCATGATACAATGCCAGGGCATAAGTATGACCTCCATATCCCAAAAGTAACTTTCATCATTACTGGCAAGGAAATTTACTTTACAGAAACTAATTTCTTCAGTAGATTTTCCACACCCATCCAGACCGGCCCTGAGGCTCACCCAGCCTTCTGTACAATGGGTAAAGGGTCTTTTCTGGGGCATGGCATTGACCAAACACCCCCATCTAGCACCGAGGTTAAGGAAAGAGTAGAGTTATACCTCTACTCCCACTCTGGGCCTTCGTGGCCTGTTCGAGGGTGAACTGTACCTTTACCTTTACCTTTAAGTTCTTCAGTAACCTTCCATTTACCATAAAAAGTTAGTCAAGAGATAAACATCTTTTAGTTAGCATTTGAAGATGTTTTCTGTGAAATATCCATGTAAATGGTTCCTTAGAACTAGTTATGTATTTACATTTATATTTTTATTAAATGCCATATTCTGTAATCTCTTTGTAGCCACCTGAAGCATCTTTGAAATGTGAGCAAATTATAATTCTTTGATTCTGGTTTGCTGTGCTCCCAGAACTTATTTTGTGTATTGTTTAAAATGCTGATCAGTTGAATGTACACTGAATTTATTTTTAAATGAAGTATTGATTGTAATGTACAGACAATAATGATGTTTGTGCTGTCAGTAGTTTTTAGCTTTTAGTTTGTTTTCACTCCAAATGCCATTTTTAAGATTTAATGGTAAACATTTTTTAAATATTACATTGACAAGACATATCATTTTAAATTTTGCAGAATATAAGTATAAAATGGGCATTCAAGATCTCTCTTTTGTTTGGATTGACATCCATATTCTTTGAATATGAAAATTTTCCATCCTTTTTTGATGTTTCAGTGATCTTCCCTGTTGTGTTTTCTAGGATGTGACACCATGTAGTCTAGTAGGTGGTACCAACTTTTTGAGGTACACAGCTCTTCTGTCTTGTGATGGTATCACAAGTTTACAGAATTATAGCAGAGCTTTCTTATACTGTCTCCAAAGCTACATTTTTCTTACATATGTTTTGGAACATAGGCAATTTTCTTTGAATACAAGCTTCTTCACTAAGAGCTACATGATAGTCCTGGTAATTAAAATTCACTTTGTCTCCAATTATTTGTTCATTCATTACAATTGTAGCTTTTATAGGCTGCTCTGTTAGACAGGATTTTGTCATCTTCTAGGAACGGATGGCTGCCTTGTGTTCTGTGCTGGACAAGTTTCTTCCTCATAGCTGTTCATACATTAGGCCAGAAGGAGGTTACTTTGTGTGGATAACGCTCCCAGAATATGCGGACATGAATGTGTTTGTTCCATGGTGCCAGGAAAAGTACAAATTGTCAGCAATTCCAGGCAGCAAATTCTCACTCAATGGCACATGCAGAAACCATCTGAGACTTGCAGTTGCTTTTCACAGCAAGGAAACACTAGTAGAAGCTGCAGAGAAGCTTTGTATAGCACTTGTAGAGTTCCTGAATGCAGATAAATAGTGACTGGGTGTCTTACTCTTTACGCCTCATTACAGTTTTGACTATTGCAAGGTCAAACAGTTACTGCAGAACTCTTGAGTCATTCGCCTCTTTGAGGTAATCATATAAATATACAGTGTGTTCGAAAAGAAATGCAGTCCATGGGGAATGCATATATCATTGCACCCCATGGGTTTTCTTCCTGTTTCAGCAAAAATGGTGTTAAGACTTCAAGAGAGAATATTAATTGTTCAAAGTTACATCCTTTTCTGTTTATGGGGATTTTTAAAGAACATTGTGCTTTCAAATCACTGTCATACACTGGAAGAGTTACAGGTCAACATTAATGTGTACTAGATGGCATATCACACACATCAGACCTTTAAAATAAGTGTTGGCTAAAACGATTTGTGATGTGCACGTACATTCAAATCATAATGGCCATTCTCCTTAGATTGTATTTCTGTTTGAACATTGTTGTTGCTAGGTCCAATGAGGAGCTAATATTCAAAGCCTATTGTATATAGGTCTCATCACTAGTTAAATTCTATGACTTTTTGAGAAATGTTTAAATATTTAAATTCCATGCCTTCTAAACATGATCTGCCAGTCAGATCTCAGTAACAAAATATAATTGCCATTACATGATGTAAAGAAGCACGAGAATGAGCAATGGGAATTATTACAGTACATACAGAATATAAAATAAACTGTGTTTGATTGTATTTTATGCTTCATTATGTATGAAATGATTGATAATTTCTGTCAGCTGAATTTCTGAAACATAAAATCTGAGTTACATAACAGTGTGTGTAAGAGAATGTCTATGTAAGTCAGGAAGTATCTGTACTGAAAATGATTTGAATAAGTAAATCAGCTTACATGTACAACATATTTATTGTGCGATTATAATCCTTGATAAGAAATATGTGGTTTATATTCAATTGCAGTATCCAGACCCTGTCAAGTTTGACAACTAGACATATAAATACATGACAAATATTGATATGAAAAACAACTTCAAATATATTAGATATGCCTCAAGAACAGGAAATGTGCAGAATGTCAATACCATAAATTGTTGTTGAATCCACAATAAATCTCACACCTCTATACAGAAAACTGCATAGTAGTGAAACCTATGTGAAACATTATTTAGGTTTTACATATTATTATTGTACTTTGGTATTTCATTTCTCATATTTTGACTGTCGGTGACAGTCAATTAAATGTACTGGAAGAAATGATATATCATACAACTAATGAACGTGAAACTCTAAACCATCTACTGAATAGACCATAGAACATTTTTAAAGCGGCTGAAGTATGATTGAAAGATAAGGAAACAGAGAATATACATCAGGATTCCTTTTGAATTTTAACATATGTTCAAAGTGGAATTCATCCACATCAATCAATATTGCATTTATTTGAATTTGAAGACTAGTTGCTCTGTAATCAAAAGATCTCAGAAATTGATAAAAAGTTATGACAGGTTAGCCAGTTTTTCTACTTTCTTTAGTTTTCTTCAGAAATTCTGAATTGTTTATTCACAAAATTCTACTTTAGTTACCTTTAAAAAGAGACCTTTATACAGTGAGTGACTCTTCTGAACATGTGGTTATTAATTTTGTGTACCTAAAAATCATAGTCCTTGAACATGAAAATCAAGGATGAGAAACCTGGATCATGACAGAAGTCACTAAATGTTTCATCCATGATAAAAATTGTGAAGAACTTTCATTTTAGTAATAAGGCTACAAAAAATTACCATTCATTGAATAATGGAGCTGCATATATCAGACCCCACTTCAGTCCACACTCCATACAATAATCTCCTGATTTCTCCTTGATTATGAAATATTTTACACTTATAACTGCTCTCTATCAGGGTCAAATGGGATGGTCTCAACAAAAGGCGCTTTAGCAGTTAAAATACAAACAACACAACCTCAATGTGTTAAGTAAGAGTGCCAACATTTTCTCAAATTATTATATAATTTTATGTTATACATATTTCCACAATCTCATCCTCATGGAGCTGCCACTGTTTCTTATATTATTAACATATTCATATGCTACATATAAACATTAATTCCAAAACTGAGGTCATTAAACAAAAATAAATGTAGAGGAACTTTGATCTCATTGAATGTGAAGATGAAAAAAATATGTTAGACAGGTACAAGATGTAGGTAAAGTACAGTTGGCTTGGAGATAGAAATGCTAGAGCAAACTTGAATCTCTTTGCAGTATGTAAAGTGGAATTCAAGTGTTCATGGTTAGCCCCATATATCCTGCTCACTTTTGTCCTTAAATCTGACCTTAGCAGTTGTACCTCATACTCTAGCTTCCATCACCAGTCACAGACAACAAACATTTATACTTCCCACAGGGGATCTACAGGAAATGCTCATATAAAATTTACAAGGGCAACTTTACCACATAAGGATAAAGAAGGAACCAGATTTACCTCAAGCACCCATAATATGTTGAGAAAGAAGCATATTGTATTGTGTATCTGACTGACACCATTAGAGACTGCTGGGATATAGAATTAAACATCTCCTGTATGTATGTATGTGTAAACAGTTGTTTTAAATGTGAACAATACAGCAGACCTGTGCAAAATGAGTGTTGTCTGAAATTTATAAAGGGATAGTCACTGGGTCTCACCAACCAATTTATACTGTTAAAATTCAGAATTATGGAGTGATTCTTTCCAAAATATGAGGTTCCCACAGCAGTGTTTCTGAAGATTGAGGTCTAGTGGGATATGACACTCCATCAATGGGCAACTAGTTCCCCATGTTTTAAAGGCACTACTTTGCATTGAAACATCAGGAACCAGTCACCTGAATCATAAATGACTCTTTGCTTTCTTATTGCAGATTGCATAAACTATTTTACTGGTAAGGCAAAAACTGTAGGGTAGAACTACAGACATGTCAACACTACATATGTAACTAGAATTTTAAAAGTAGCTTTTATACTTTTTTAAAAAGCAAAATAGATGTTCAGGCCTTCAGTAGAACAGGTTGGTGATAAAAGTGCACAGGCCAAGTTTTGTACACAAGGCTAGGAACAGACCACAGTGAAGAGTGTCCCACCTAACTGTTGCTATGCAGAGGAGCTGAGGGAAATCCTGCTTTGGCATCAAATACAGCCAGTGAACATGATGAAACATCACAGGTCTTAAGAAGAGAATATGGTAACGAAGTGTCTGAGGCCTAATAACTGGAGAATTATTAATGTAATTACAAACGTACTGTATGTTGTGTGGAATATGTGTTTATCAAGTGGGTTGTCTACAACACAAAACCAGTTTTTGTGTAAGCTTAAGAAAACTAACATTGCAGTATTGAAAGAAGTGGATGTATCCATACAATTTAAGAGTTATGTGCACTTTTTGTCTGTGATTAACTGTAGGTACAATAACTACATGGCTATAGAGATCTACAAACCTTTTCCAGCATAAAATTTGCTGAACATGAGTCTTAAAATAATGCTAACTTTGTAAAGTAAATGCAAGAATTGTCTTCTAGAAAGTTTTTAATGTGGGACAGAGGACAAAAATACAATTTACATTTTACAGCAATAAAACTCGCCTGTAAACAGCTGCATGAATCAATAATATGATTTTGAATGGATAAATATAAATATGAAAATTTTATGAGATGCTCCGTAAATTTCATTTCAAAGTTTTGTTGCCAATTATATAATTCTGATGTGAGAACAACATTCACGTAATGCACTGAAACAGATGTGACGTTTCTGTGCTGTGAACTATAAAAATATATAAAGTTTAATTACTGATTTTCCTACAAAATACATATTTTGGTATATATATATATATACACATTGTGTGTATACATTGTCATGCCCCTGAAGATAAATAGAGTATGTCAAATAGGAGCTTCACATTAGCTGGAACGGGTACCCGGTCATTGTTTACTACTACTACTACTACTATTACTACTACTACAAAAACTAAAGCTAATACAAATGCTGGCAAGAGTGTCACTAACCTGTGGCTAACATTGGACTTTTAGAATTGAAAATTAAGTACAAAACATGCCTCTGTTTTTACTCACTGATTCACATCCTAAAAATGTGGTTGAATGGACGTTATCAGTTGTATCACAGATGATGTTCATCAAAGACATTTAAAACCATTCTGCTTACGGCTAGCTCACATGTATTCTTGCATACAAGAATAAGAAGCAGGACACTTAACATATGAAAAGGGGAGATTAACATTAGAAGTCTGAAAGAGACTACAACAGGCTGTATAAAGTATGCCCCTGTACAGATGCAAGGTTTATGATTCTAGCTTTTAAGTAGTTGAACTCAAAGAAATTGTTCTAAGTTCAGTATTAACATGTTTATTTGGCTGGTATCTTTAAACCTGTCATTATGTTTGCCGTAAGGAATACACTTTTGCTTTCTTTTATACTCCAATTGCTATCCCATTCTACATCTAGTGTTCAGTTGTTGATTCTTTAATTTTTTTAATACAATAGACTCATTAAAATGAAATGTGACATTAGAGTATGTTGTCTTAATAAGTGACACTCTGAATGAATAAACTGTCTCTGTATGTTCTGCATAAAACTTTATTCCCCTTTAGCAGTGCTAATAATAGCTGTTTGTCATGTTTAGAAGCAAGAGAGAAACAGGGCTGTGTCAAAGGTGTGGCAATTGACCTCCACCCAGGGTGTAGGATGCAGCTTGAATAAATTGTAAACGAACGTAAACTTAATTTGGAATGTATGGCAAACAAATTTTCACCGAAAATCAAAGAAGCTAGACATTACCAAAACAGGTCAAATTATTAAGTCTCAATCTGTTTGTATATATGCATACATAGTTCATGAACTTCTGACAACCCTTCCCCTGTTTATATGATATATGCCATACTTCGTTACTAATCAGATGTATACTTTATACACGCATTTGGTAGGCATGGTTTGTGTTATTAAACTTGGGATGAACTGTTATAGTCTAATATTAATTTGACTGAATGAAACATGTGATGTAGAAAACTATAATTATGCTTGCCTTATGTTAACATCTGACCAGATCAGCCTGTAAACATTCTCCTTTAAAAGGTAGTGATATACATTTTATTTGCATGGTTAATATTAACACAGGTCAAACATCGCACTGGAAGAGCCTTAAAATAAGGGAGAGAGACTGCAAGAGACCTTCCATCCACATGCTTGTAAGGTGGCCAAAGAAAAATGTAAGCTTCTCCTCACCAGTGTAAATAAGCCAACAAAAAGGCAGCATATTTTTAAGGGACTATTTCTCTTGTATCCCTAATACAAATCTTACTTCAGGAAGTATTAAAGTATTTGATACATATTATACATTCTACAGATAATAAAAATTAAATTTAAAGTTCTTACAAACTTCAAACTAAACTTTACTGTAAATACAATTGAAGTTGTTATCAAAAGACATCTAACAGAAATACTTATCTATCATAGAGTATGATTCATCTGGCCAGTAACAGATCACACAATATACAAAGTGATGCATACTGCCTTTGGTTAACATCCTATAAAGTAAATTAAACTTTATCACTAGTTTCACTGCGATCACTACTGGCCAAACAAAGCAAATAACTACTCTTATCATTCAAACACAACACTTGAATGTAAGCTGTTTATAAGTAATCGCTTAAACTACTTTGCATCTTACTGTTACAGTTTTTAAACTTTCCTTGAATGTGTATCATACATTGTCCCTATATCTCAGTGGCATACTGTAAGGAAACCAACTCCCAACCAAGTCATGGACTTCTGACAGAAATTCTTGTTCTTATTAGCCTATTTATGATACCATGTATATACGCCACTCTTTTTCCACATGTGCACAAGTTCAAAGATTTAGACAGAATGTAGTATAAAATTTATGCCATTAGAGGCTACCCAAACCTTACTGTACTTTCTACATATCTACAATTGATAAAAACAACAGTGGATGAACAAACTTGAAGAGGTATGGATGACATTAGCACCATTTAAGCTAATGTGCTGAAATAATGCATATTCATAGGTAAAGGTAAAGCAGTCCCATTACAGGCCTGGACAGGACCAGAGGGTTCTTAGGAAGTTAAGGTTCTCAGATTTCGTGACAACGGCACAGGATGGTGGTAGGTTGTCAGACTTACGCACCTGCCACTTTACCCCCAGGAAATTCTCCTGGTGCTCATTTCAGTTAGAGGCTGGGTTGACCTCAGGGCCATAGTGCGATCAGAAGGATTTTATGTCAATGAAAAATCCACTGACACCAGCTGGGATCGAACCAGCGACCTTCCGATTTGTAGCACAGCACCTTAACCACTGTGCTACCACAGTCCCCGCATATTCATAGATCTTCGAAAAATATGCATATTCATAGTGCCAATACAACATTGAAAATGCACTGAAATTATGTTCAGCTTTCAAGTTAATGATGATACCTCATGAGGCAATGGAGCTTCGAACTTGAAACCTCGTGTGAAGATAATCATATACACCTTTACATGTCCGTTGTAAAATCTTCATTACTTACATAATACAACGGTGATGAGATTTGTGAAGCAAATGTTTACTAGGCTCACATGTTCTGCCTTGGACTCCTTGTTTAGTAAATATAAGCAATACAGAAGGTTCAGAAAGTACAGCAACAAAAATACATTTGGATACATTTGAATGCCCAACACAGTCCTGCTTGATGACAGCATGATAGCAAAATCAGTAGGAAGTCTGACTCCAAATTTTAAGGCATAGGATTTTCTTCATACTGGGAGTTTTTCTCTTTTTTCAGGGACAACTGTGAAGTCTACTCAACATGCTATCCAGTCAGTACTGGAGAGGCATTCTCTGAGGGCACAAGTGATTTCAGCTCTTGTGTACACCTTAACAATGATGTGGTTATACACAAAGATAACTTTAAATTAACTACTGTACACATTCAGAGGTCACATAGAAAATGTCAGTTTAACACTGCAATTCATCAAATGCCATAAATTTGGGTCTGATATTAACTTAAAAGGGTAACAGTACTTACAAATAACTGTTACATTGAAAGCACAGTTTGCAAAATGTTTACTTCAGAGTCAAAATTTAAGATTGTGAAAAATAAACATACTACAAGAAAAACAGAAATTATCAGTTGCTGGTAAGGAGTTCGGTTTAGAAGTAAATACTGACAAAACTAAGCATACGTTGATGCCTAGTGAACAGAATGCTGGACAAAATCAGAACATGAAGAAAGCTAATAAATCATTTGAAAACATGGCAAAGTTCAAATACTTGGGAATAACAGTGACGTATCAAAATTGTATGCATGAAGAAATTAAAAAGGACACTAAATTTAGAGAATGCCAGCTACAGTTTGGTCCAGAAGTTTTTTTTTTCTCTTCCTGTTTACTATTAAACATTAATAAAACTTCAGCTGTTTTTTTTTAATATCAGTCAATTTTAAATGATTCATGACCATGCACTGGTGATTTAGAATAAGAAATATGACCAACAAATGCATATACAGATAAGTAATTTTGGTCACATATCTCATAATTGATCTATCAAACAGGGACTAATTTTATAGTGGATATCTCACCCATCAAAGCAATCCGTCATACATCCATTAAACACAACAACATAATAAGGTATCAGAAATAAATTTCCAAAAAAATGGATGACATTGGTGCACCCATGGCTAGGTCTTCTACCTGAATGTACTGTAAATCTTCATATTGAAAATAGTTCTGGTGTGTTAGATTTTACAATACTTTATGCTTTGATTTAACTCTTCAATAAGGCAATTTTGATTACATATTAATTTGATAATTTCGAGTAATTCTTTATCAGGAGTATTCAAATACATGTTTATAATATCAAAGGAGACAAATTTTATATCTTTATTGTATGGGATTTCAAGGAGATCATTAATCTCATCACGCTCTTTACTTTCACAACGTGGGATTGTTTAATCTTAAACATTTCATGACTGTGCAATGATGCTTCACTATGAGAATAAAGCAACAAATGCATATGAAGATATGTGAATTTATTACATTATAAACGATGTAAACCTCCTACATGTTTCTGTCACCTTTTGTGGCCATCATCAGGGAGGTGTTTTCTGAAAGATATAATACAAAGACATCAAAACCATATATAAATATAAAATATTAAATTTTAAATATGTGATTCAAATAAATGTTTAAATATAAATATTTTATATATTAACAATCACATACTTAAAATGCGATATTTTATTTGATGTTTGTTGGACCATGCATCATTGTGATAACTGAAGAATAAAAACCAACTACGTGCCACTTATCATCAGGAGCTCGCGACTATAATGTTGATTACCACATTCGTTGTTTTGTTCTTGGTTTGCTGTATGTTGGAGGTTAGGTGCAGTTAGGCTGGAGTAGTGTCTGGGCTGCAGGCTAAAGCATGATTGCCTGCAGCCCAGACACTACTCCAGCCTAACCGCACCTAACCTCCAACCTAGAGCAAACCAAGAACTAAACGACCAATGTGGTAATCAACATCATAGTCGTGAGCTCCTGATGATGGGCATAGTACTGCCCAAACCATATTGAGCCTATAAGAAGTGCAATAAAAGAATAAGTGGCATCTAGTTGGTTTTTATTCTTCAGTTTTGATATTTCATATTTGTACCATACATAGGTTTTGATGTCTTTTTAATCCTTCCCTGAAGATGGCCTCCAAAGGTGACCAAAACATGTAGGAGGTTAACAACATTTATAATGCAATAAATCCACATATCTTCATGTGCACTTTTTGGTTTTATTCTCGCATGGGGTTGAGTTTGAAGAAAAGGGGGCTGAGGAAGATACTTGGTCCTAAGGGGGAACAAGTAACACAAGACTGGAGAACACTGCATAATGAGGAGCTTTACAATTTGTATTCTCAGCAAATATTATTTTTGTAATCAAATCAAGGAAGGTGAGCCAGGGCAGACATGTAGCACAAACAAACGGGAGAACAGAAAGTGTTTTTACTGGAAACCTGGAGGAAAGAGACCACTGGAAAGGCATAAGCTTAGATTGGAGGATGACACTGTAACTGATCTTAAAGTAATAGGTTGGGAGAGCATGTGGACTGGTAAGATATAGGAAAGGGATGAGAAGCAAGCTGTTGGGAATAGGGTAATGAACTTTTTGGTTCTATAAAATATGGGGAATTTCTTGACTAGCTTACAAACTGTAATCTTTTAAAGATGGGCTCTGCTTCTTGGAGTTAGTAAGGCAAAATTTCAGTGAAGCAATAAGCAGTGAAATTCAATAATACCATATTACTTTGTAAGTGTTTCTTTGAGTGTGCTTTTTAAATTTCTTGGAAACACATTTTTAATGCAACAATGAATAGAAAGATTATATAAATTTAATACAAATTCTCCCGAGGGTCTATGATAGTTGGCTGGTGTATGGTTTCTCTATCTGACTGGAAAGGTAATAAAAAAATAAAGGAATTTTGGAAGTGGCTGAATAACCTGAATCTATTTGAAATGTATCTACAGAAGTCTTATGTTGAAATAAATGCCATAATCTTTGAAGACTGTATTTTTCTAAATTGTAAATAAAAATGTAGTTTGTACCTCACAGAGAAGTAACTGTACCACCACTTGAAAGACCAACTACTTAATGCTCTTAAAGGAAATAACTGCTGTTCATTCTAAGAGACATCTGAAGCATATGAATACCTTGTATGGCAAAATGCAGAATTGCTGAATGATATAGTTATTGGGTTGTATCTGCAGTTGCCACTGTGATTGAAATAGTTATTTAACAAAATACCTCTTATGTACCCAGTGTTAAATTCCTCCAAAGTCTAGGCTTCCTCCATAACCTATTACATATTTTACATCCTTCTGAAGCCAGGGTACCTAAGATTTCCTTTGAACTGGTCTGCAAATGTTAAAGAACATGTAGCTGAAAGCCTAAGATTGTAAATAACTCACCAAACGAAAGGAAGGTGGGACCCTCTACCCATGTACGAAACACATCACAGTAATGGTCCCAGATTTGTTATTAAAATGTGCACAATTGTTAACAAAATAATACTGAATTCCTGAAGGATGTCCTAAATGAGACAGTAATATTAAATACAGTACTATGAACAAATTTTATTCTACATTAGAAATATTAACATAAAATTCTGTCCAGCATGTTTGACGTACAACACTTTTTATCTTCTATAACAGTAGTTGTACGAGGTATAATGTTTATTATAAAGGTCAAAGAAAGGTCAAGTTGTCCCTGCACATGCAATAAAGGCATAAAGGGGGAGTGGAGGCATCTCCACACATTCTTAACCTCAGCACTGGATGGAGATAAGTGGTCAGGTTCACGCCCTGGCCACTTCATCCCCAGGGAAAGAGTCCCTCTATTAACTGAACAGGAGGCTGGGTGGGCCCCTGAGCCAATCTGAATGTTTTGGAGAAGATAAAATCTCATACCCCAGCTGTGATTCTAACACTGGATCATCCAGCCTGATGTCCAGTCACTGAACCTCCTATGCCCTTCCAGTTCCCATTGTTTATAATATTAAGACAGAACAGAAAAAGCTCCTTCCAATTAAGGATAAAGCCTGTTTTCACCTCAGTGGTTATGTAATCTCACAAAACACATGCAACTGGATTTCTGAAAATCCAAAACTTTGATAATTTCAAGGCAATTCATTCCCATTATGTTTTTAAATAATCTAAAGTATAAGAAATTTAGTCCATCACAACCAATATAGTTACCTCAAATCAGCACACATATATGTATATATATATATGTACTGGTTGTGTTTGAATTTCTTATATCTTGGATAAAAAATCTGATGCTGTAAAATCTAGAAGAAATTTTTAACAGAATAAGACAGTATATAGCATATGTAGATGCTGTGTTGATACTCAGATGATTGGTGAGAGCGAATGAATAAGTAGTAACACACATTAAATAAGCTGCAATAAGCACTGGATTGGTGAAAAATGAAAACAATGCAAAATACATGAAAATTTTAAAAATGTAACAAATTTCAAGCAACTTTTGATACTATATGGCCAGATATTTTAAGGGGTTCAGAATTTTAGATATTTAGGTGCTTTGATAAATTCCAGAAATGTGATAAGTGAAGAAATAAAATTAATGATTGCTGCACATAATAGATGTTCTAAAGTCTAGGACAAATATTTAGACACAGAGCCATGAGTAAAGCAGTTAAATGTAAAATATATATGATGTTGGTGAAACCAGTTGTACTGTATGGAAGTGAAACATGGACTATGGCAGAGATAGACATGAAAAGACTGAATACATAGGACAGGTAAATAGTGAGGATGATATATGGACCAGTGGTAGAGCGAGGAATATAGAGAATAAGAAGTAATCAGAAACTGTGGGACATACATAAAGATTTAGACGCCGTAGCAGACATGAAAAAGAAGAATGGAATGAGTACGACGTGTAGTAAGAATGAATCAGGGAAGGGCAGTTAAGGAAATATTTGAGGGTAAACCAGAGGAAAGCAGAAAGGAAAGGCCTAGATTGAGATGGCTAGAAGATGTGGAGAAGGATCTATTGGAGATGAAGGTTATGAGATGGTGAGAGACGAAAGTAGATAGGGAAGACTGGGCATCCATATTTAAGAAGGCCAGGGCTCTCAGAGGGTCATACAGCCAAGGAGAAAGTTGGTAAAAACTAAAAGAATCATAGGACCCAACTGTTTTATGATACACTTAATTCAGAAGGGTATGTGCATGAAAACTTCAAAGCTCCTTTTTCACAGTATCTGAACAAGAAAATGTATGTGTATTTTCAGAAGGACAGTGCAGCAATACATGCTGCATGAAATTCTACTTGGACTCTGTAGTACTGCCTTCAATAAGCAAAGAATTACTCTCGGATTGTGGCTATCATGTTCCCTGTTGTCTGTGACGAAATATGTTAAACAGATAACACACAGAAGTAATCCATGTAATGTGAAGGCTTAAGGAACTGTAATCCAAAATATTATTCTAGAATCATGAAAGACGAATTTGAACATGTACCACATACTTTAGTATATCAGTTTGAAATGTGAACTGATTTTGAAGGACACAGCTTTATTATGTCTGCGTAACATGTGAGTTTATGTTGGAGGACACCATTTTGTTATATCAGTGTGAAATGAGAATTAATTTTGGAGGATAAACAGCTTTGTTATGTCAGTGTGAAATCCCACGATTTATGATGTAAGATGAGATCTCGTCCCCCTTCCAAAATTACCAAACATACTGTGCAGTCACTTAATAAGTTCTTTAGACAACCTGATGATGGCCTGCATACAGGGCCGAAACATGTAGCTGTATATTATATATTGCTACTAATTGTAATATTGTTGTGTTCATGACTATACACACACACACACACACACACACACACTACAGCTTTGTATTATGTGAGTTGATGTTGGACACCTGTCTGTTACTACAAATGTGAAATATGAGTTGATGTTAGAGGACATCAGTTTGTTATATCAGTGTGAAATATGAATTAATTTTGGAGGATAAATAGCTTTGTTATGTCAGTGTGAAATATGAGTTGATGTTAGAGGATACTGCTTTATTGCATCATTGTGAACTGTGAGTTGATGTTGGGGGACACAACTTTTGACAGCTTTTGTGTGTTTAAAATTCTACCCTGTGTCCAACTTAAAATTTCCCCTTTGTAAACTTAGATATAAGTCCTCTGTCCATATTAATTAAGTATATCTAAAATATCCAACAATATTAATTCAAATTTTAACGCATTCTGAACAAAACTAACACACAAAGAATGCAATCAGATGCTCAATTTTATGTTAAAACTGAAGTGACAATATATAATGAACGTTTGGAGGATTATTATGTGCATACCACATGAAGGTGCAGCATGTCTATAATAAGCAGAATATGTAGGCAGTCATATTCTTGTATTACAAAATATAATACCTGAATCTACAAATGACATACATTGTTACTCTGAATTCCTATCATTCAGAATACCTTAAAATTTCAGCTATACAAGGACTTCTTCAGATTTAATAATATATATACACAAAGTACTGGGCATATAATTTTGATACTGAAAACACATACAAACACCTGATTTGTTCTTGAGTACTGGCAGTTCATGCATTGGATTACTTAAATGTCTGTTGTCTTGGACATACCTGTCATACTCATGTTAAAACTATGCTTCATGAGGGTAAACTGTGTCTATTTTGACTATAATATAGTGAATGCAAAAAGAGTAGAATGTTTTCTGGCCTGTGTGAAAGTAGTATCACATGAAAATCTCTCTTGTTTCTACAGAAATCTGCTCTTCAACCTGCTATAATGCTCGGTAAGGTAAAGTACCAATTCTTTGTTTTGTACTTCCTTAACCTTTGCGCCATTATAACACACTAGGTTTGTTTGGTTTGCCATAATACTTGATATGCCACAAGTTCATATACAGCTATCAGCAACTGACATCTGGTAAAATTAAGTGACGACACAAAATTCGAAATCTGACTCAGTAAAAGGTAAAGTTGACCCTGTGCATTCCATGAAACACATGCCTGAGGGGAGGTATAGACCAACTAATTCTTAACCTCAGCAATAGATGGAGGAGAATGAACAGTTTCACTCCCTGACCGCTTTACCCTCTGGGTATGTGGCCCTGGTATCCATTGTCTGGGAGGTCTTAAGGGCTCTAATGCTGGTCTAGATTACTTTGGAGAATACGAAATATAAAATTCTCTTGTGCTTACAAGGAATTGAATCATGATTCTTCAGCTGTTGAGCATGACAAAATGTCTGAGCTCCATGCTGGCACCATATAACAGTTTCCAGTAGTGTATGAGAGCAGCAAACATTGGAGTGCTCCATGTGTAGTCAGCCTTGGAACACTATGGGAGAACCAAAACAGAGGAAATGTTCTTCCTCAAAAAGGAGCATATTGCCCTCTTTTGTGCAAGGAAATGTGATTAATTGAATTTTTCTTGACTAATTTATAAATTGCATATTACAGTCAAAATACCATTATTTGAAATGTGACATGGTGTATATATTAAAATTCATGGTTAGCATGTCAAATGCAAATTAATCCAGACTCTTCAAACTGCCTGGACTAAAAATGTTATTAGTTAAGAGACTGATTTCACTTTTGCCATACAAAATATACAATGCACAAACTGAAACCTATTAGAAGATGCCAAAAAAAAAAGTCCAAAATTTCAGACATTTTCGGTGCCTTCCATAATAAATGTTAAATAACTAAACCCCTAAAGTATAGTCCTTCTTGAGAAGCTAACACTCTGCTCTAAAGTAAATGTACAGGGTTATTCAAAATGATTGTCGGGGTTTTAACAACTTGTCATACACAGTACACTTGAGATAGGAGTATATGTTTTTTTTATTCAATAGAACAACACTCCAAGTTTTTGTTACATCCCTTACAGGTGGTCTATATGTGCACCGTTTGTGATTCTACAAACATCAACACGATAATCGAGTTCGTTCCAAACTGTTTGTAGCATGTCAGTGGTGATGGTTTCAATGGCGGTTTTGATTCGTGCCTTCAGTTCCAGGACACTTGCAGGAAGAGGAGGTAAGTAACAAAAACTTGGAGGTTGTTCTATTAAATAAAAAAATACCTATACTCCTATCTGAAGTGTATTGTTTATGACAAGTTGTTAAAACCCAGACAATCATTTTGAATAACCTTGTATTTAATTTTGAGGAATTACACAGCTGTGTATTTTGCTCAAAGTGCCCATTTGTTGCTAAACATGACAATATTTTTTACTTTTACTCACCTTGCTCTACAGGATCAGTTTTAATGACAATATCTGCCAGAGTTGTCTCATCCAGGTTCTACACTGTACACTGTATGAGCTTCTCAGGTATTTATTCTTCATCAATTAAATTCAATGTAGACTGACTAGAATAAGTAATGTAACCAACATGCCCATATTGTTCCAGAAGTATGGTGATGACTGTGAGGAGTGGCATAGTGACATGACATGCAGAAAAATAAGTGTCTGACGAGATGTAGCTCAGGCACAATTTCTGTCCTATAATTGGTGGTTCATATAATGCTCACAGACACAAGGTGTTACGTTGTCTGGCTCTTTGCAAAGCTTAATGTAGATCGAAGTTTTTTGCGGACTCTGGGGGAGGTCCACTTACTGGCTATACCAAGCAAGGGGCGAATTTCATTAGGAGAAACTCCCTCATCAACATCATCTGCTTCTGTTTTGATCTCCATTTTCTAATAACAGAGAAGAAAAAATATTTAACATTAATAGTAATGGCATTTATGTAAAAGTTTATAACTTCTTTACCCAAAATTAAAATTATGAATTTAAGATTAATGGAGTAACTGGATGGCATGCTATATATTTCCTCTGGTTGTCCACTTATAAAACAGCATTCATAGTAATATGGATTCTTTCTTTAAAAAAATAATACTGACTTGTGAGTAAATCTGAGATTGGAATGAAACAGTAAGATCTCTTCTGACAGAAGGAATCAGAAAGTACCAATAACCACATCTTCATAATCACTATACTTTTAAATACAAATATTGATTTATACATGGTTAAATTTATGAGAATTTCCTGCTACAAGATGCCAATCCTTTTGAACAAATACTGCAGTTGTGTGGATAGGACTCATGCTTCATATGCAGGCAGTCCTAGGTTCAAAATTTGGCCCAGAGAAAGGCCATCCTGACTAAGATTTACACTTGCCTTCTTTAATCATGCCAATAAATGATGGGATACTACACATATTATGATAAAACAGTTTCCTTTCATAGCCTCTCGAGTTCATTATCCATTTCTGAGCTTATGTTCATCTGGAAAGTGACACTTAATAGTCTTATTGGCTGTTGCCAACATTTCAGGCATAGCATGTTCCTCTGACATGTTGGTGCCCACTGATAAAACTACATATCATAAACCAGAAGGCCATGATCCATAACACACTGCTCGGAAAATACCATATCTCATAACAGTGCTCATGAATTATTTGACACTGTGTAGTCTGAGTAGCCAACAGCATAATTAAATGAATCATAAGTAGAATAAAGTAATCATCAGGAAAAGTTGAGCACCATAATGCTCTGTGCTTAGAATATATTTACTTCAGGGGTTGAAATAAAAAATCTGCACTTACATATGCAAATCTTACTTTGTACTGAAGTCTTCATTATGGTTAACGGACTAAATTAGCAGCATCACGATACTGCAAGTGCCAAGTACTGAATGTGAGAAATCATTAAAGATGTGAGTATTCAAACCTGGACAATGAGACGCAGCAGTAGTTGTTGTGTTTCCAATGCTGAGGAGATCTCCTTAAGTCTCCTCTTCTGCTTCACTAGCTCCTCAGATACATAATCATCCGTACTATCCAGCACCATCTCAAGCCCTGTAATACAAGCCGTTTACAGTCTAGATACTGCAGACACACAACAACAAGAGGTTACCTGAATACAAATGTATCATGGTTAATATTATGCTAGGGCAAACAGTATTTATTTCTTGGCTAACAGAACACATACCATCATCTGAGAAAGGATTCCAGAACCATTTCCTCAGTAAAGTATCCAGGAAGCCCCTCTTGCTCTTGGTGTCATTAGGAAATTCAATGAGTTCTGTCTTGTCAACTTTTTCAAGCAGGAACTGTGGCAGTTTGCGTTCTAGTTCAGTGTGTAATACAACCTGCAGAGTAAGAGATGGTTTAGTTACATCTGCTTGTTGTTAACAGTTTAAGATCTCAAAGTCATGAATCATTCTCACCTGCATGGCTAGTCTCTTGAGCTGAGCATTTCTTCTCACTGACTCGATGTCTCCAACAGCCAAACCAATGAGCAGATTCATTAGAAGAATTGGCATAAGCACCATGAAAACCCCAAGGATGAGAAACGCAGGAATGGGATATGGCAGTATTGTCCTCACCTTTTCAATTTTTTCACCATAATATGGCTGGATATATGTGCCCAGGAAGTCTATCTCACCAAGCATCATTGAAAATGTTCGTAAAAGTGAGATGGGTACATTCTTGAATGATAAATGGCCTCCCTACATATGCAAAAGACAAACTGAGGTGATCACACAATACAATTCATTTCCAAGCAATCAACTAACCTACACATAAAAACTACGTTATTACTGTATTAGCCTACAGATATTATACCAAGCTGTACATGATGCAATAATTATAAGATTAAATTTTCTGTTGAAAGTATGGATTTAAATTAACAGTTGACTATAACACTATAAAATGATGGAACTGTTGGCACTAAGCACCATGTTCAGTCTAGAACTGGAAAATCATTTACCAAAATTTGTAATTAACAAAAATGTTTGCTTGGATTAATGGTTAATGAATGTTTGAAATAAGAGAATAATGGTATCAAATAAAAATTTGTGGGCTGAACTAGAGAAAACATTAAAAATCTGCAAAGTTTATTCCTTTTACATGCATATATTGGCTGGTAATTTCACTTAAGTAGTACATCTTACAAACTAGGAAGTTTCATCACGGGCTATGTTTGAAATATAATTATATTAACCCTTTCTATTAGCGTTCTTGAGGCCCCTAACATCACAACTCACCTAGATCTTATGCAAGGAATGTCAAGGGCAGTATCATGTCCATGGCTGTGAAACCCTCCCAGACAGCTAGTGTATGGGGTTTGGAGCATTTTGCACTAAATGGAGGTGACAAATGTAGTTCATATTATGACAACTTAAACCCCTGAGGAAAGAACCATTGGCCACCACTGACTAGACTAACAGACTCCAGAACATTATGGGCATGATGTCATAGAGAAAATTCCCTCACGAACTGAATAGTGGTCATCCAGTCCACAGTCAGTCACTTTACTGGCTTGAGTTTTCTAATGTCATGCTGACAGAGAAGTGTAAACAACCTTCTGTCTTACT
>Ga0131853_10002710_pt1 | contig 31762 bp, 16 predicted proteins | sample TergutLab28metaG_FD_92764 | JGI IMG/M metagenome (GOLD analysis project Ga0131853, IMG submission 92764) | Labiotermes labralis P1 segment gut microbial communities from Petit-Saut dam, French Guiana - Lab288 P1 (version 2) (version 2) | ecosystem: Host-associated > Arthropoda: Insects >... | reverse complement strand
GCGCGCGCTACGCTGAGGAGCAAGCTGCGTGCCCCAGAGCGCCTCGGCAATGCAGCAAATGCGATTCCCCTTCAACATCGTCACAGTTGCAGTAAGGTTCGGTCGGTTATTCTAATTCGAATAATACGAAATGGCAGATGATAAAGTAACTGCGCTTGGGATAATTCCAGTGAAGTGTTTGCGAACGTCAAGCACAGCCTCAGCGGTGCCCTTCAGTGCTCGTAAAGGACATGTTTATTCACACAGCTTCACGTGTCGCTTCTCTGATGGCAGTATTGATACGCACACTAAATGACTGGGTGTTTCCTCTCGAGTGGCCACCGTCCTCAGTTTGGGATAAAACTTCATAGCCTGGTAGAATTAACGCATTTCCCTACTCGCGCATTTTAATTAATTAATTTCAAGACGATGAATCAAATAATAAACGAAACATCAATAGAGAAATGAGTAAACAGATAAAACACAATACATGTAAACTGAAAGCCATTAGGACAAACCGACAAATCAAATCAAATCAAATAAGCGGGTAAAAGGAAAGGAATGGAAATTAGTGATTCACCATCAAATGACTCAATAGCCCCGGCCACATAAACGTATTTTAAGGTACGTCATGGTAAACCTCCGGGCCGGAGATTGGATAGACTCGGTAAGACTTGTTGAAAACGTAGAGGAAAACGATTTTAAGAGAATACCAAATAGAATCGAAAGTACTGGATCTGATTCAGAAAAATCCAGTATCACAATGGTGATTCTGCTGAAGACACCAGATTATACTGGCCACTGAAGGTCTTATTTAGCAGTTGTGTAACAGCTAAATGCATGTGCAGATAGGCTGTTGGGAACACGTGTATACTGTTAAATCGCCGCAAACACTCCGCCCTTCCCTGCGCCAAGTGCAGCGCCCAGTCGCCTTCATTACAATCATTGCAATACATTAAAGTAGGATGGTAAAGATCACGTTACTATCCCACTTTAATTATAGACTAATGTATGCCTTTTTTTGGAAAGTTCTAGACATTATACAGGTCTGTAGATGGGTGGGATGTTTGGTCGGAACTAGTAACCTAAGAGAAGTGAGACTGGGTCGTGCTGGGATGTATAACAGACATATTCATATATCTGACAGAGACTTGCGTGAATTATTCTGTTACAGGTAAAGGTAAAGTCCACCCGAGAACAGGCCACAAAGGCCCAGAGGGGGAGTAAAGTTATATCTCTACTCTTTCTTTAACCTCGGCGCTAGATCAGGGTGGGTGGTCAACGCCACGTCTCGGCGGCTTTACCCCGGGAAAGAGAGCCGGTACCCATTGTATAGAAGGCTGGGTGGGCCCCAGAGCCAGTCTGGACGGTTACGAAAAATCTCGCCCCAAACCGGAATTCAATCCCCGGACCGTTCAGCATGTAGCAAGTCGCTTATACCGACTAAGCTATTCTACAGTCCCATGCACTAAATGACGCTAGACTTTTTCCAGCTAACAGGCTATTCGTGGTTGTATTACGTTCCGACCAGGAGTATAAACCTCACTTTCTTCTCTGACAAATGATCGAATTGCGTGCCTTTTAGTGTATCTTAATAACAACAGATTACAGCACGCTCGGACTCACGCCATCGCCTGCTGCAAACTTAGAATATACTATTTCTATAGAATAGCTATCTCGGACAATTTATGAATTACTTTAAGTGCACAGTCCTGTTAGGAGGTTCTTGCATTGCACAGGATATCAGTTATAACATTTGCATCCAACGAAAGTTTTGTTAAATTCAAAGCAACTACACTAGTACGAATTACGAATACAGTGTGTACTAATTGGTACCATTTATTAATTTCACAAAATCACGCCATGCTATGTCCATAAAACATTGTGCGTCCACTGCTTAAAACTGAAGACGTACCAAACTACTGGCACGCACGAAATAAACGTGTAATGCCACAAGAACACGCCGGTACAGTGAACTGAGACCGTAGGAATGTTCAACAGAGCTTTCACTGCTCCGCGTATCCAAAAGAAATGCCATTTAATTAACGGACGGAAATGGGGCAATACAGTGTCCAAGAAACAGCGGGTACACTTGTACCATCTATTGCCTAGACGGACTATTTCTACATTTGATTTCAGCCGACCCTTCACAAGCGCAAAAGACCTGACTAACAACTACTGGTTTAATATATGTTATTCGGTACCTTCAGATGAGGCTGTTGACAATTACTGCATGAACAACTATGACGCAAATAACTCCACAGAAAACATTTCTTGAGAACCTCAACATCTCCCATCTAGTCAAGAGGTTAGTCTGAAGGGCCATTACCTTATTCAAAATTTAAGATATATGTAATTTGAAAATTACATATTCATAAGCCCCTTACTGGAGCCCATCCGAAGCCGTATGAAAGCAGTCCACATCCTCAAGCCCTGTCTCTTGATCTAGCATTTTCACTTCATCCTCCCAGCTTCCCTTCAGTGTTTTTGACAATAATGATGTCTAATAATTAAGTAGTTATAATAACCGACAAACACAATTATACAGTATTAGACGTCTCTTCAAAACAACCATACAGATCTAATATATCGGTCCTTTATTCAACACTACTACATGCTTCGGTTGTCTACATCAGCCATCATCAGGTAGGCATCGGTTCATAAAAACAATAAGAAGGGGAGAGGTCTCTCCTAACAAACAGTGACCTGATGCCTACCTGATGATGACTGATGTAGACAGCCGAAACATGCAGTAACACTGAATAAAGGACCAATATATTAGATCTGTATAGGTGTGTTTTGTCAGTTAACATTAAGCCTAAACTGTAAGATACACAAAACGGGACGATGTGACCTAAGAGACATAACCCAACCCAGCTCATTGGTCGTTTCGCATGTCCTAATCTCAGGGAATCTAAGTAGCAAAACGGTAATTTCATAAATTAGCTGTACACCATAAATATTCTTTGTATTATATCACCAGATTAATAAAGTTTACAGATGTTTGCGTGTATGGAGGCGCCGTTGTGTGTCTGTGCAACTTAAACACGACTTAGCACATCCTGGGTAGGAAACAGACTACTCGCTTACGTTAAGATTTCAAACTCGCACAGTTCAAATCCATCCCTCCCCCCCCCCCTCTTAAATATTCTTACTCTTTCCAACTGGCTAACTGTTAAATTCCACTACTGCCTAATGGAATCAACTGTCAAAATTTTAAATACTTTGTTTCTATTGGCTCACTTACGTAACGCTGTTCCCGTATAGTAACTGGCATAATCTCCTCGCGTCTTACTGGTCTTCTCTCTCTATCTCTCTGCAACTCTGTCACTCTCTCTGCTGCTATACAAATCAGTTACAATCGCCAGTCCAGCCAAAAACTAAAGTTACTAGTTTTAAACAAATCTATCCTGTCTATCAAATGTATAACTTTAACACCTCACAAAACTTAAACTAACTATAATGGTTATAGATAATACTGATGACTGTTCTCTCGCATCTCTTATCTCTCACACATACTGCATGCCACGCCCATTACAGTTTCTATTTCAACGCCACAACACGAGTAATATTTACTGAAGATTCAAAACTGTAAAGCTTCTCAAGGCCACTCTTCTCCAGACTCTTCTCACATCCTTTCACTCAGTTTCAAACATTGCTATCAGTAACCCGTTATAAGTACCTCAGCCTGCTCCGGCAGTTGAATCTACTAGCGCTACTCTTTTACAGATGACATGCTGATAGTGAGTTCTCAGTCTTATCACCGTAAGTTTGTTTCTTTCCGACGCGACAGGGCCTCCTCATTCATGAGGTTTCTAAATCACACACAACGACGCATCGCAGTCGGTAAGACTCCTCTGGACGAGTGATCAACTCGTCACAGAGACCTCTACCTGACAACACACAACACTCACAACAGACAGACATCCATGCCCCCGGTCGGATTCGAACCCACAATCTCAGCAGGCGAGCAGTCGCAGACCTACGCCTTAGACCGCGCGGCCACTGCGACCGGCTCTCACCGTAAGTAGTAAAACTATTTTCCCAGTAGAAAATTAATTATTGTCATAGCTGAATTGAATTTCTAAACCTAAACCCAATATTCTCGGTTTTGGGGGCACAACACCAAAATAACAGGGAGTGTGGAACTGACTCTTCGCACTTCCCACAATCGAAACGAAACACAAACTGTCAGAAAACGAAAATAAAAAGTATTCAAATATCATACATAAAACAAATGTTATTTTGTTTACATGTTGTGGGTGGATGAACGAACTGCATTATTAACTTTAAACTTGGCAGTAAATTTAATGTTTTGTTGGCCGTGCATCGTGATATATCCGTACAATAATAACCAATAGCATGCAGTATTTACTTTCAATTTATTTCAGTAATTAACCTCTACATGTTTTGAGCAGACTTACTGTTCATCATCAGGAGGTACTATTCTGTATATACAGTAATTTGTATACGTCATTCGTTTATGTCGACTGGCTGTTGGCAGGATCGTGATGAAATGCCAGCAGCCAGTCAACAGAAATGCATGACATTACCAACTGCTGTATATACACAGTAGTACCTCCTGATGATGAGCAGTAAGTCTGCTCGAAACATGTAGAGGTTAATTATTGAACTAAATTGAAAGTAAATGTTGCTACCTGTTGGTTCTTAGCAGTAAATATATCTCCTACGCTCTGCAACATTCATAAAATCTGCATCTTTTCCACATATTTTGTTTACTTCTTTCGTATGGGTCTCGCAAAAAAATTATGATTACTTCCCTAGATCTCTTAAACCGATTTGTCTTCGTAATGGGCACCGAGTGTGCTATGCGAGGCGCGAACTGAATTTGTGTGCATGTTATTTAGACGCAAGTGAACGTTCAAAATTTTATACAACTTACCATCTTACTATGATTCCTTTTGTAATAAAATTGATTCAGTCGCAATGATCATCCTGTCTGTGTTCGTTACACTTACACAACATGTACACAATCTCCTCCTTCACACACACACCCTTTTATTCTTTCTGCATGAAATTTCGCCATGTGAATAATGCGTTTAAACAAGAACGTTACAAAGAGAAAATGTCATCTTACCTTAACTGCAAGCTTCCGGGGTTACAACAGGTCACGTGTGGACGTATTCTTCCAGTGAAGATTCCTGGAAGCAAACATACGCATAAAAATTCACTGGAAGCAACACAAAATCTATTTTGTTTCAAAACTGTAACTTCGATACTTAGGGGGAATTAAGTTAGGAACGGTGCCTGGAGAATTACAAAGAAGATTAAATGTAAGTTCGAGACCTTCATCAACCTTTAGAAGTTCTCTGGTTTGATGTATGTACTACAGTGTCTAGTATCCACAAATTCGACTTCCTGTCCTAAGTGTATTTCTTACAAAAAAAAACAGCAGTCCTTTCTTTACACAGCATTAACTGATCGGTCTATGTTTAAAAAATGAAGTGTTTTCACTGTGCAGGACGAAATAAATTTTAAATATAGTTCACATTAATTTTGGTTGTACGTCCGTGCAGTGGCTCAGAGGGTTAGTAATTGGTCTGTTACTGCGGAGGCGTGGGTTCGAAAACGGGCCGATCAATGTGACAATTATGGCAGACCAGGGGCACTGCGATAGGTTTGTCTCACGGTACCTCATTTGTTCAGTCAATTTCATTCCACCCACATTCCATACACATCTGCACCTGAACACTACCTTTATCAGAAGCAACAATGGGCGAAGCCTAGACTCCTTCAAAGCAATGCTCTTTCATATATCTGGGTGAACTGGAGAGACAAATACCTTCACATGGTTTGGTGGGGTGTTGCAGGAGACCTCGGCAGAAAGGTGGACACACCATTTGCAGGGGGATTTGGATTTGGGCTTAATAAAGAGATAAATTATTGTACCATATATGCTGGAGGAACAAGGAAGAACGTTGAAATCTCAGGAAGTGTGGTGGCTGTCCAAAGAGTCGGGCCCGACATTCTGATGCATTAGAACTCAGAAATGTCTTCCTCTAACGAGATCTAAATGGCGTCCCAAGAGTTCAAGCGCTCTCAGACCGTCCTTGCATCAGATCACGTTGTCTATGTGCTCTATATTTCTTTACGTATAATTGTTGGTGAAAAGTTAGCTGCTCCCATGGCAGGGCTGACGAACCTACGGCGCGCGGTAAGATTTCCTTGTCAGGCGGCAGTCACTGCAGTCCAAATTTTTTATTTCCTTTGCCCGACCAGCTTATACATATATATATATACACACATATGACTGCGTACAGATTTTATATGAATTGTCGTCACTACCACATAACATTGCGTGCGAAACACTTTTTACACGAATTGGGAGGGCTGCGAAGTCCTTACTGGATATTTATCATCGGGGTGCCCGCCTGGCGGTGACTGGGCGAATACGTGACATCGGGCAGAGCGTTTTACAGTCTTCTTTTCAAACAGGAAGTAGTAGCAGCTCCAGTTACTGCCATATTTGCTGTCTTATCGCATTTCTCAAGGCAGCCTATACTAGATAATAATATTTACACTATGCATTTGATTATAATATGCATTAATGATAATAATGCAGTAAGGAATAATAATTATGAAAGGCTCCAAGACCTTATTTTGCTCTTCAAAATTCCTATGGGCACGCGAAAGAATTTCTTCGGGAATTTACAGAAAAATTGGGCACGCGCCCTCGATGTGGTTCGCCAGCTCTCTCCTAAGAAGTCTCCCTATCGCAAGTGGAAATTATTTGACATGTTTCGCATCTATATTGTATAGCCATTCACAGTACTTAATATTTAAATCTTCAGTACATTTTATACGTGCAGAAAATCATACTAACTTCCATTAAGATTTTAACAGATCTCACCTTTATGATTCATAAGCCCACACTACTTGAGGCTAATAATTATACGTGCCACTGTGCATTTTTTAAAAACAAAACTAAAAACGATACCCGACCGAATGCTATACTAGAGACATTCTCACTATAAAAATTTCAACCAAATCTGTTCACTAAATTCAGCGACAAACACACGTATGGAAGAACACAAACTTTCTTCATTATCCGTGCATTATGTAGGCACTGTGGAGCAAACACAGACCCACTGCTGTTAAGATTTGTGATAAGAATAAGCAATAAATCAAAACAGTACATTACAGAATATTATTTATGCACGTAATTTTTTCAAGAACTTCAAAAGCTGTATATTTTTACATCGGTTGCCCCACAGTCGGGTTAGGGATGTAATGACTGACAGTTTTCTTAATTGTCCTCGTCCTCTCCGAGGGAATGGGTTTGTAACAGCCCTTCCATATACTTACCAATTCACCAGTGTTCACTTTCAATTTAAGTTCAAGCTGATTGAGATTTGCGGTTAAAATGTTTTACATAGGTACTTTTCAAATCAGTCAACAGTTACGCAGTACAGAGTGAAAATGAACAAATGTTGTGAATTATACATCACCACGTGAAAATGATACCTCAGTACCTAGTAACAGCAGCTAGATATATCTAATGATCTCACTGCTACGTACTAACAACCAGCTTCCAAAGTATCTTATTCCCTTTTCATTCAGACAATGAAGAGCATCCCCCCTCAAAGAACTCCCATGACTGTTATGTTCTCTAAATGTGTCTCAGTTACACGACACACCATCCTATACATGAATATCGTACAGGCTTCCCTTACTATGATTTCTCGTGTTTAATTTGGCCACTATAATATAAGAAGACTATACTGCACATCCGGACCTGCGGGATCCAGTTTGACAGGAAGTCTCACAAGATCATTGTCCGGTGTCTGGTTCATGATAGGTGGTTTCCGCATCAATTATAAACCGTCAGCTGCAAGGCTGTGGATATGTATGGCAATTCTGGCCAAATAGACTACAACTCACTTCTTCTTTCCTACTGTCTTGCAGATCATAACGCTCAACAAGAAGCTGTGTTCTTTCGTGTTGTTACACAGAAAAGACACAATTGGAACGGCTGTGTTGTTTTGTGTCGATACACAGAGAAGACACAATTGGAACGGCTGTGTCCTTTCGTGTCGATACACAGAGAAGACACAATGGGAACGGCTACGTTCTTTCGTGTTGATACACAGAGAAGACACAATTGGAACGGCTGTGTTTTTTCGTGTTGATACACAGAGAAGACACAATTGGAAGGGCTGTGTTTTTTCGTGTTGATACACAGAGAAGACACAATTGGAACGGCTGTGTTCCTTCGTGTTGATACACAGAGAAGACATAACTGGAACAATCACATGGCGAGGAACAACCCAAATATTAAGACCGCTATTACAGGACTGGTTGAGGCTGGGTTCTGATTCCTCCGCAAAATTGACTTCTAAACTTTAAATATTTACTCTTCTCGCCCTTCAGCAAATGTAACGGAGCAGTATTGCTTTTTCAACCACAGACTGTGCTGGCAGAAGGAAAACAGATATATTATTTGGTCAGAAAATTCGCATTGCAGTTGAAATTTCCAAGCTCCCTTGCTGTTTCCAGCTTTCCTCACCTGACCTACAGACCTAAACATCAGGAACACAAGCGGAAAACGCTGGAATCTGTCACCCGCTTCACACACACTACAACCTCAGCCGCAGATTTCATCACCTGTGTCTTTTGTGAGGCCTTGAACATGAGCAAAAACTCGGAGGCTTACGTTAACAATGTTCTCTTTACATCTAACAATGGTCGTTATAAAGATAAGGAATCAAACACCCTACATGGAGGTCAAGAAGTGGCGATATCTTAGTGACCGTGCTCCTTAAATGAGAATATGATCTCTGACCTGGGTTCCAGTTTATACAATAATCATTCACCTTTCATTTTCCTTTTAACAGTTCGCATTCCAGCGCTTTGGAGAAATTCTAGCCTGTCTTTTATTTAAATTTATCAAAATATTTCCATGCTAATAAATTCTGAGCTTGTGGGTTCATGGATAGTTAGCCATTAAATGCTGCAAGATACTAAACTAAGTTCCTGTCAAGGATTGTAAAAAAAAAATACATTTTCGGCAGCCGTAAACTTCCAAACAGCAACTATGTTAGCATGGAACGAAACAACTGAAAACCCAAAAATGTATTTTCTTTGCTATAAAAATATTACTATACAGTTTGGAAGGGGGGATTATTACACACACAAACGCATTGTATTTTCTACTATTTGGAAGAATTAAGCGAACAATATTCATAATGCACGGGAAAGGATGGGGAAGAACTCGGTCTTTGCCTGTTTGGCGGTATGCTCTTGTGAAAGTTTTCGTTTGCACAGATTGAAAAATCGGGGGGGGGGAGCTTATTTCATGTTAGAGCCCCTTCCCCGAGGTTCAAATTTGAAACTCCCACCCCCGAAAAGTGGTCAGTCATAAAATGAAAGCCACCTACATAATAATAATAATAATAATAGTTCATGTATTAGCTATAGACTTTCCAGGAAAATGCTGGATCAGCACTTCAAACTAGGCTGTGACTTCCTCGTGTTACTTTTGAATTTGATGCTAGTATGACCGTGCATCTTTGATACAACAATATAACCAACCAAACTAGATGCAACAATGACACTTTATTAATAACTTTAATCAGCTAGACATGTGTCGGGCGATAGTTTCGCCCGAAACATGTCGAGCTGATTGAAGTAATAAATAAACTGTGATTGTTGCATCTAGTTGGTTGGTTATATTATCGTGTCACTTTGTTACCAGTTTATTTTTCGTTGTCATTCCATCATTCGGAGCTATGAAATCTGAGTTGCCAAAAGCGTCGTCATGTGAACCAAACGCAAAGAAATGTGAACATGACTAAATCTGGTCTCCAACAGGCAGTAACATTACAGACCTAAGTATTGTTTTTCCCGAAAAAAAATAGCAGATAACACACTGCTCAGTCACGTTACTATTTTCTTTTTGCTCATTAAACATTTGCACTGCCAAGAAAGGAAGTTTTCGATCAAATATGTAGATGTTTTAAGATCTAATCTTTGCATTTTGCCACTTTCCGAACGATAAGCCTTTCCCGAAGATGTTTATGATATGAACCACGCGGGTTTACTGTACTGACACTAACCATCTTTGTAGGTTTGGAGACAGCTTTCAGTCTACACTTCAGAATCACATTTAAGGGGCAGACATGGCTTCCCAGTACGTGCTTTTCCCAATTCATGGAAACACGAAGAAAAGAAACGTCTATTTTTGGTTCCTGAGAGCATTAAGTCCAACTGAACAAAGAACTATAAAAATGTTACTGACGTTGACAGAAACAATGAAGTTACTCCCAAACATTAAAGCCCACAGGCATCTGGGATGATGCTGTGTCTAGCTTCGTAGATGTGTGCCAGCATGAGAACCTAACATTTCACAGAACACTTCTGCATTACCTATGCAACTACCTCCACCAACAATGTAACGATATCTGAAGCCAGACATCGGCAAAATGGCCACTACAATCTGGCATGACAAATTTCAGTCCGCTGTAATAAAATCTGCATTTACGACATGAATGTTTACTTATGTCACTCTCACGGGTAATGTATAGGAGCAGACAGCGCAATCTGAACCGGTGACTATATATTACAGCAATCAGAGAGTGCCTCCTCGATTTAACTGGCCGCAGACCAAATTAGTCGCCTCATATTCAACTCGAGTAAGGCATGCATTCTAATTCTACTCATCTTGTAACGGGACCCGCAGCAAGTATTTCATTACCACAGCAGGAAATGTCTGTCCTGGTAGCAAAATTTTAGTCCAAACTGTAAGTAAAAAAGCCTGATCGTGCTATAGTCATGTGGCTAGAAACGTGGAGAAGAATGAACGCACATTTGTGGGTGGAATTAAAAGACGCGTCTTTCCTTTACGTATGGCGAGTTATGCCAGCCAGATATGTGTCATATGTTGTGAACAAAACAGCCAGCGACACAACAGAACTGTTTCTATGCTGTTAATATAGCACGCTTGCAGGCCTTTAACCCTTAGTCTATTAATGTAGAGAATATGGTGAGTTCCTAGCAATGCCAGCAATTTTAACGTGCACTATTTGGTGACCTACGTTTCGCAACATTGACAAACATCTCTTTTTATTGTCTGCACAATATCTCAGCACTGAATCAATCACGAAAGGCGTCCTGTGTCACATTTGTGTGTACACACTTAGTCAGGTTTTTTTCGAAAAGCATGTGCAAAATTTAAATACTCCGCAGAATAATTCCGTGACCTGGGACTTACAGATGAGATTTAACTCGGCGTTTAAAGGGTTAAACAGACAGCACAAAAATGTAAGTGGCTCAGTATGTCTTTTATTTTCACTTAATAACATTTACAAAACAATTAGCAGGCAAGATTCAACGATTAAGCCTATTGCTAAAATTGTAAAACTAAATGGTACGTCAGCACAATTGTTTTTATTACACAAGGTAATATGTAGGCTACATGTTTCGATTAATAAATAGTCATATTCAGGCCTGTTCTTTACAGGTTAAGTCACAGTATGCTGTGCACACATTCGGATCAATTGAGACATTGTTGATTAAAATAAATGTTTGCACAGCACCTCTGCACTTTAGCTCTTACGTTCCTATATAAATAGATGCGTTTAGCTTGACTCGCTGCGAATTTGAATGAAGACATCACGAAGTGCTTGGATAACTGGGATCCCAATGTGTGCACAGCATCCTGCGGCTTAACCCGTAAAGAATAGGCCTGAAGATGACTATTTATTAGTCGAAACATATAGCCTACATTTTACCTTGTGTAATAAAAACAGTTGTGCTGACGTACAAATTAGTATTGCAATACGTATCCAAGCACTTCGTGATGTCTTCACTCAAACGATTGCTAAAAACAATACCCCCGCTCCCCCAAGTTCCATCGAAAAATGGAACACTCTCGGATATACATCGCTCCGCAGACGGTATTATACATCCTGCACCGAGTACAAGAGCACAGTGCATTTCTACACTTTTATTCTCTGCTGATGCGTGTCGTGTGACACAGGTCACTCACGAATTTCGTAACTGCAGCTGCGGCCTATCAATAAGGCACAATATTTTCTACTCAGACATTAATGGCACCACTGCGGTTAGCTGTCAACGCAACTAATTACTCGCAATTACTCACAGGTGGTCAGTTGTCAACACAATTCATTAGCTACACTACTGCAATCGATTGCCACTACAACATATTAGTTACTAACACAAGTTCCGTTGTCAGTACAACACTTCCGCCACAATGATGCGATCAGTTGTCAGTACATCACACTACCTACACTCATGCGGTCATCTGTCAATATAATATTCACACGAGGCTGTGTAGTTTTCCGTTTCCGGCATCTCGTTTTACCAATAAAGTGTTGTCTTGAACCGTACGATAAGCAAGGAAACCACCTTTCGCTTGCTTGTTTTAGCCCCTACTACCCGTTACTTCTCTCTTCGCTATCCCCTTTCTTCTTCTCTTTATTCTCATGTCCTTTCCTTCTGTTCTTTCGGCCTTGGTTTCTTTTATTCTCGTATTTTATTTCTTTCTCTTCCCCTGCACATTATTTGTCTACTCGAGATTTCTTCCATTTTCTCCGTTCGATTTATTAGTCTGACACGTACAGTGTGTTCCTTACATCGCCGGACTGCTTCCCGTATGGTGGGCAACAATGTTCCCGCATAGCGACCGACGATTCCCACAGTTCTGCAGTGTTCATTCGCGCTCAGCCACCGTTAAAAAAGAATTTCCTGCGTAACAGAGGACCTTAGAAGGAGTATCGACTACCGTGACGAGCAATATCATGGCTTCCCTCCGTTCTCCAAAGGCTAACACCATGAAACAAAACAAGATCACTCGATCCCCAGTCACATCAATTTTCCTTACCAGAGGATCCTCCCACTTCATTCAATTTTAAATAATCCCTGTAACTTATGTAGTGTCATACGGTCCCACGAAAAAAAAAAAATAGTCGCAATTTTTAGTTGGTTTGTCTTGGCCGAAGCAAAATTTATTTCCACTCAACCCGACGACCATGTCTTCGGGCACTCACTTTTCGAATCACACCTATGCAACAAAATGTGGTTCTAAATTATAAATCTATTACATGTACACAAATTCCCTTCCTTTGCTGGCGTACGTATGTGGATCAAAAATATTACAGAACCAAAACGAAAAAATAGGGGGAAGGGGCGGACAAAACAGTCTTAGGTAAACGAATAGATAACAATAAAAACAACACACAATACTGAAACAATACAAACAGACCGTCGATCGCAACTTAATATTTTATTTATTCAATATTTAATACAACACGTTTCGGCCTGAATGGTCAACGTCAAGTATAGCATTTATAACAAGTACCTGGAAGTATTACATAATTGCAGTACCTGATGATTATTACGTAGACCGAATCATGTTGTACTACTGAGTAGTTGAAATATTCAGTTGTGATCGACTTTCTGTGTATTATTTCTTTATACAAGGGTCATAAAGGAAGGTACAAATTTCACGCGTGGTAGCTTTTGCAACTACCTAATTACATATAAAGCAAGTTTTCACAAATATTTCCCACATTATCCCAACATGATACGGTCCAAAGACAAGCTGTGCATAAATTTTCCAAGAATCGAGAAACAACCTTACAATTTTAGGCGCCAGACGGGTGACATAAAACAATTTCCCTAATGAGGAACCATCGTACAAAATGTAATGGCCTGAGTGACATGGCGCATGGGATTTGTCCACTCCTGCCTTGCACCATTATCAGTGACAGGCATAGACAACGTTCTGAAGCTATTCCAGGTTTTACAGGTCAATATCAAACTCAATAGCTGGTTTGTATGTGTGCCTGTGATAAGAGCTCGGAAGCGAAGACATGCCGGACTAATGCGAGCAACACACAGGATTTAATGGAGTTAGAATTTAGAGGGTCATAAATCTATTACGATCAATAATAGTTAAACGGTAGGAGTTAAACGTCACAGAAAGGGAGAAAAAAGAAGTAATGAAGAAAGAAAAGAGCGGGGGCATTTGGTGGAAGAAGAAAAAAATGATCAGCCCTGTTAATAGCAGTGTTTAAAACACCGGCCGCCGATTACGCGGTTCCTATTACAATGTACTTTATTTGAAACACACACACACACACACACACATCCGAACGTATCAATACCTGTTTATCATTCTTGCTTCTGTTGGTCCTGCTTTCAATTATCGGCTGAGAAGGATATTCGTGATTTTTTTGTTCTGTTGACCGTGCATCACTGTATAATCTTTTTCAAATGAAGCCAACTAGGTGCACACTACTTCTTAGTATATTTATTTCAACTTCTCTACATGTTTCGGGCAACTATGTGCCCATCATCAGGATAACTTACTGTATCTATGCGACACTGGTATTTTTCACTCTGTATGGGTGGCTGTCTGGTCTGCTGATTGGGATGAGACCCCAACCAGCAGACCAGACAGCCACCCATACAGAGTGAAAAATACCAGTGTCGCATAGATAGAGTAAGTTATCCTGATGATGGGCACATAGTTGCCCGAAACATGTAGAGAAGTTGAAATAAATACACTAAGAAGTAGTGTGCACCTAGTTGGCTTCATTTGAAAAAGATATTCGTGATTTCTTCAGTCTATCCATAAAAATTACGGGATTATGCCCAAAATATGTTACGAACAATTCAATCAACATCCTCTCACGTTCGTCGTTGTAAAACCACCTTGCAAAAATCTGGCAATTGAAAAATCTTCGTTAAGTGAACTCTGGAATAAAAACCTCACATCCGCAAGGCACGCAAAGCTGCAACTTCCACAAGGACAAACAAGTCTCGTTGGTTCACTTCGTTACAGAAAATGCAGCAGCAGTACTGCTGGGGTTTCACTGAATTAGAAGTTACAATACAGTGTGAGGCCGGGCCCAAGTGGGACTTCCTGCCTCTATCAAGTACTCTCCTGCCACTAACAAAGTTACAGAGGTTTATCTCGGAGGAAAAAAAAACTTCTCTCGAAGTCGATCTGTCTTCACACAGCGTTCTATATGAAATGATGCAATTCTGAGAATAAAAAATAGAAATAAAAATCACTCGCTGCGCATGGTAAAGAGAACAAAGTTTTACCCTTTGAAAAAGAGAAATACATTCCAGCTGGATGGAAAAAAAGAGGGATAATGAAAGGAATGAAGTCAAGTTGCATTGTAAGCTCTATGGTGCTGTATTCCGCTGGAAAATGCCGCATTAGGGAGAGAGACGAAGCGTAGCAGTATTTGTCCCAAATTGCGTACCAAATTACATGGATGTTTTCACACTTACACAGGTGAAAACACCAAATTAAACGTTAGTAGCTTTATATTTCACAGAAAGTGGATCTCCGAAAACAGTGACCTCACAAAACATTGATCTTATTTTAGTTTTAAAAAACAGTTAAAAACAATTAAAAATTTTCATCTGGATTAATAATTAAGATATATCGACATTCTCTCTACTTGCATACCTATCCAACTGACAACCAAATCCGTTATGTTTCTCTCTACTTTCTTACTTGTCTACCCATAATTGACCACTACATCACGGTGTCAGCTCATTCTCCACATTCCGTATGGCATTTTTGCAACAATAACCTGCAAAAATTCTGTACATATGTATATATATTGCACCAAGCCAAATGCCGAGCCTAGACACAGTAAGATACAGGTAAAGCAATTCCTGTAACAGGCCTGGACAGGCCCTGAGGGTTCCAGGAGTTTAAGGCTCCAAGATTTCAAGACAATCAGCACATAAAGGTGGTAAAGTAAATACCCTTGTTACCCCATCGCGGTAGCACAGTGGTTAAGGTGCTGTGCTACAAATCGGAAGGTCGCTGGTTCGATCCCAGCTGGTGTCATTGGAATTTTTCATTGACATAAAATTCTTCCGATCGCACTGTGGCCCTGGGGTCGACGGGACTGCTTTACCTTGAGTCGACCCCAGAGCTACAGTTCGGCCGGAAGGATCAAGCCATTGAAAAATTCCAATGACACCATCGGAAGCCGAACCCGCCCGCTTCCGGTTTGCAGCGCAGTGCCTCCATCAACTGTGCCACCGCGTGCCCCAGCCTACACACAGTAACAATATTTATTCACATCCTAACTATGTTAATTAATATACCGAATACACGCCGTACGTTCTCAGGCTTGGACCAAGTTCCACAAACTTGTACAGTTAGATTTCGGGTGCGTTTTTATATTTAGGTTTGAGAAACTGCATATAAGGATTCTGGATCGTCTGCTTTCAATTGCGTCAAAGAGTGTAATTTTTAATATCTTCTAATGCCAATAAACCACTTTATTAGTCAATATTTCGCTACCGGGAATGTATTAGAAAATTTCATCAGCCGAAGACCTGTAAGCTGATAAACGCCATAAATGGAAGGTGTGCCTCGCACAGCTATACACCTCTATATACCGACATCTCGCGCTTCACCGAAGGTTCAGAGATTATTGAAAAGCCAGAATATTAACCCATTCAAGATAATTACGCAATTTCAGTAAAATTTCTCAAAAACATTTGCACAAAAATTTCCGTTTGACCTGTGTCACACGCTGAAGAAAGCGTGGAGATACTTTCAAGGTCAATCCAAGCTCCATTTCATTCCGACAGTTCAATATTAGCGTCAGGTGACCGTGCATCGTGATAAATTCTTATAATAAGACCAACCAGATGCACTAATTTCTCAAATTTATTTTTGGAATAAAACTGTATATGTTTCAGACACTTCTTCTATCCATCATCAGGAGTTTTTCACTGTACACACAGCAATGGTATATGTCATACAGGCTTGCTGACAGCTTGCGAGCAGGATCAGGATGGAACTGGTTCCGTCCTGATCCTGCTAGCAAGCTGTCAGCAAGCCTGCATGACATATACCATTGCTGTGTGTACAGTGAAAAACTCCTGATGATGGATAGAAGAAGTGTCTGAAACATATATAGTTTTATTCCAAAAATAAATTTGAGAAATTAGTGCATCTAGTTAGCCTTATTATAAGAAGTTCAATATTATATAATGTTTTGGAACGCAATGTTAAAACAACATGCGTAGGTGGCACTGAATGCAAGACTGGACTGTCGTTAAAACTTCATGTTCGTCTCAGTGTTACCGCTTTGAGCACTTTTACAGCCGTTGTGTGCTACTGAACTAGAAACAAACAAAGTGCGAAGAGTGCACAGCACACAGCTCTCAGTGATGTGCATTTCATGTTTCCACGCGAATCAATGTTTTATGCATATGTTTAAAACTGTTCTTTCCGAAGATGTAAAATTAAACGAACAAACTATTAATTTATCCCAGATTTAAAAAAAAAACTATCAACATTACATACGAACACCAATTACTGCCCTTGAATCTCGTCATAATGTATTCACCACATTAAAACATGTTTCAATACAACGTATGAATTTCAATTAAATCTGTATCGAGGTGGGAACCGCGGTGGCACAGTAGTTAAGGTGCTGTGTTGCAAATCGGAAGGTCGTTGGTTCGATTCCAGCTGGTGTCAGTGGATTTTTCATTGACATAAAATCCTTCCGATCGACTCAGTCTCTAACAGAAATGAGTACCAGGAGTATTTCCTGAGGATAAAGGCGGCCGGTGCTTAAGGCTGACAACCTATCACTATCCTGCGCCGCTGTCACGAAATCTAGGAACCTTAAACTGCCTGGAACTCTCTGGGCCTGTCCCGGCCTTGTAATGAGTCTGCTTTATCTTTGTTTTACCTGTATCGAGTATTTACACGGGATCCTGGAATTGCATTTAAGACCACTTTCTTTCGGAAGATACTTGACATGTTCTATTAACACATTCAAAAAAAACTGCAAAAGAGAGTACACAAATCATTACCCATGACCTGTATTCCACGCCATTACTCTTTCGACGAATTATTATTACGAACATTCATAAAAACTTCGATTCGAGCTTCATTCCATATGTACAGTTGTTATATATAACTGACATGAACCAAAACAAAATCTGACCAGAAAATATTTAGTATAGTCCACCATTAGTAGTTTCGACCGAAATCCGTCTTGCACTTTCGAATACACGCCTACAATTCCACTACATTAGCGAAAGTGCACGATCTTCTCCATAATTTAATAATTTCATTAAACCAATGCAAAGAACTTACGGACCAAATATCTTTTCACACGACACAACAAAGTTGGATGAAGCACACATAAAGACAAATTGCCCTTGAGTTTCCTCCTTCCCTGATTACCACAATCCCGTGATCAGGAGAGCAGCAGTCCTATCACACAAGACGTGAAAATGAAATCACTCCATCTGTATACGCAGCGTCGCCGCAAAACACCGAATCACGGATTAGTTCGTTTCCACGGGAGAAATTGCTTGGAAGGGAAGGGAACGAGACTAAATGGAAGTCGTAACGTGGCTGATGTGTTTCTGCACTGTGTCCTTTAACTGAAGGCTCACTACATACAATAATGTAACCCCAAACTCTACTTATGCTAATGATACCACACAGTTTTCAGATTTGTACGGATTTATTAGGGGCTTCTTGGTACGAACTGCACAAACTGAACACACAATGGAAATGCCACATTCAGAACTACTGCTCTGATTTCGATTGCATTGTGTCTACACCGAATATTTTCGGGATAACTTAATTTTGATTCATATTTCAACCGAAGCTCGCCCTTAATAATGGGCTCTACTGACCCTGTAAAGCCGAATGGTTGCCACGCGTATCACCACGCTTAACACACAAGACTGAATTCTTCCCACATAGTTTCTTTTCTGTAAAATACTTAAAATTCACCGCCATTATTTCCTTATGTAACATTCGACTGGTCTTTCACATGGAAGTGTAGTGTTCTCTATGAGGTAAGAACTGAATTTTTATATTAAATTTACGCTAAATTTAAGCTTCAAGCGTTAGGTGACGTAACTCAGTTAACTACCTGGCTATGAGCCACATGATCGGGGTTCAATTCCCAGCTACGGAATTTATTTTTCTGTCACCATGGATCACTTGCGAATTCAGTCACCTCCTAATCAATATATACTGGAGGATTTTCCCTGAGGTAGAGCAGCTACAGCGTGAAGCCGATACGACATCCATCTAAAGCCAAGATTAAAACGTGGAGAGCTCTACCTCTTAGCTCTACAGTTTCTACATACCGCGACTTCACGGTTTGGTCGTTAAAAGGTGAAGCAATCTCCGTACAGGCCTATTATAGGCCCAGAGGGTTCTACGAGTTGAGGCTCCAAGATTTCGAGACATTCGGCACACGAAGGTGGTAAGGTTGTCAGCCCTACACATCGGCAAGCCTTTACCCCCCAGGAAATAATCCTGGTACTCATTTCTGTTAGTGGCTGAGTCGACCCTAGGGGTTATACTGAGGCCGGAAGGATTATGGCAATGAAAAATTCAAATGACACCATCGGGAATCGAACCCGCGAAACTTCCGGCTTGAGCAAAGTGCCTCAACCAATTGCGCCATCGCGTGCCCCCATTTGGCCGTTAAGGGTGAGGTTAATTTTTACATCATTAAGTGAATAGAATAAATTATAAAGCTATTCGTCATAAAATGGAGTTACGCTAAGATGAAAGCCGTAGAAACTGATGAACTGTACATAACTACATCCCATCCTGTAATCATGTGGATTAGCCTGCAGAGCTGCAGTGAATTGCAAGCAAAGGTCGTATCTATTACGTCATTAACGTGATTAATTCCATCAGTTAACACAAGTATTAAAATGCTGTACTTAATTTATGCTGATAACAGATTGATCTCTTGCCCAAATGTCATCGCAGTAAGACCCATCGACACAACCTGCTGCAGAATACAACAGAACGGACTCTGGTTTACGACGGTGCGATTTATAACTATACACATTTGCGAAGTTAAATACAAACAATAAAGCCGTTTCTTACAAAGACGCTTGCTTTTCCAGTTTATCTTCCGATATGATGAACATCAAAAAAGAGGCTTAACACGAGGGATTTTGTGTCAACGATGATAAGTATTTGTAATCCAATAACAGCAGGAACATCCTGACTAGCCAATTCACTATCAATTTCCAAGGAGCAACCTCAGAATAAGTTTTATTTTGTACTTCAAAGGAATGATGCAATAGTACGAAGAATCATTCAGTAACAAATGTCTATTTTCCCCACCGCCAATGAAAGTTGGAATGGAAGGGCCGAGTCGCTGATGACCAGAAAGTGACGAATAAAATTCGGATGAGACACAAATCCGAGTGACGCTATGCAAAGTGATACAGCGTGGACCCTACGCTGTATTGATTTTGAGGCAGGGAGCAGAAACAAGCAGAGGTCAGTACGGGCAGGCACCCAGACACCTGCCAAGTACGTTCCCGTGCCTCGTAGTAACATCCGACACGTCTGAAGCTATCCGATCCGTACCTGACAGTAACTACATGTGCCCCGAAACAACACACATGGCTCTCACTTACATGCCTCACATTACCATTCTGTGAGCAGTAGAGGGTTATTCAAAATGATAGTCGGGGTTTTAACAATTTTTCATACACAATACACTTGAGATTGGAGATACCTACTTTTTTGTTTCATAGAACAACAGTCCAAGTTTTTGTTACATACCTTACGGGTGCTGTATGTGGGCACCCTTTTGTGATTCTATAAACATCAACACGATAATCGAATTCGTTCCGCATGTCAGCGGTGATGGTTTCAATGGCGGTTCTGATTCGTACCTTCAGTTCCAGGATACACACGCACCCTGTCTATTGAAACTGTGCATACCACCTTCGAATGGAATTGTCAGATTGTGGCTGTTTCCCGAATTTGGTGCGGAATTGCCGCTGGACAATTGTACCCCGACGATCATTTTGAATAACCCTGTATTTAGATCTCGGCATGCCATAGACGCCTCAGGCAATAAGAGCTTATAAGGACAAAGACTTACGGCAAGTCCTTTATGCCTCACCATATTACATCTGGGCCTCACGAGTAACGTAAATGTAACAGATTTGACGATCACAGTAACACATCTGACTCTTATATTAACCTTTTAAAACCTACCGGTTACTTAAGGTACAAGGTTTAACATTCAAAACTTTTGCTTGGTGATTACATTGCGTGTATATGTTTTGTATGGCTCTCAGAAGAAACAGTAACTTTTGCCTTATACATCACTAACAGACTGGCTTATATAACCGAAGTGGAGAGTGTTTACTGCGCGGTAGGCACTGAGTCCTTATATAACACAGGTACGTCTCGTCCTTCAAGAGTTAATATCCTTGAAAGATATGCTGGCTTAAAATCAAAATTATTCCAGAGGAAATTGATAAAACCAATTTTTACACGCACCAAAACATATACATTTCAGACGTTAGTGAGTCACCTACATGATTCTGCACGTCTTTAAAATCGTATACAATTCTTGCCTGTTGTAACGTTGTGTGCACCATACACTGTATAGAAATTAATTTATGAAACAAATTTTACATGCACCAAAATGCCAGACGAAGTAACGACAATTACAAAACTGCTAGCTGTGACGTTCTGGAAGCAGTGCCGATGAATGATAGTAATTTTTTTTTAACAGAATGCCTCACCGACTGCTTACCGACGTTGTGGAGGCAAACGGTTTCTGCAGAACATCACACGTTAGAACTCTTGTACTTAAATTTGACAAGATATATGAATTTTTAAAACAGGAAATTTTCCGAAATTTTCTTCAAAAAAGGACACAAACACTAAACATTTTCCATGATAAGTGGGACTCTGTTACCACGGCATGGCGCGTTCTCAGGTTGCGGATGGAGGAACGGCCTCCAATATGGAAGGTAGCTGCGACTGTATTGAATAAGCAGTTTCGGACAGCCGTGAAGGGGTGGTCCTCCATGTACCTCGGGTCTGGATTTATCTTTTGGCACAACCTAAGCAATGGAAAAGGGAATTGACCCAGGCGTAGATGGGAGGATAACATTAAGATGGATCTTCAAGAAGTGGGATGGGGAAACATAGACTGGATTTATTTGGCTAAGGATAGGGACAGGTGGCGGGCTCTTATAAAGGCGGTAATGGACCTTCGGGATCCATAAAATACGAGGAATTTCTTGGCTAGCTAAGAACCTTCTCAAGAAGGATTCTGCTCCATGGAAAAAGCAAGTAAGTAAATAAACACTAAACATACTAAAGCTGCCCAGTTCTCGGCAAGAATACGTTCTTTTGTTTCATATTTTGACAACCCAGGATTTGCGATGGGCGATGGGCAATGGGACGCTGGCAAGGGTTCTTCTCCACGGACATTTTCCGTTTCTCCCTGTCCTTATCATTCCACCAGCACTCAGGTGTATTTCATTCATCTGCCACCAACACAACACAATCTGAACAAAAGACAGCGTCGTTAAATAAAACCTCTCTCTTGTAGGAACACAAACACATACAAACACACACACACTCAGACTCAGGCACACGCTCGTGTATGTTAACTTGTGTATTAAAATTCTGTGCTGCAAATGGTTCCAATGGTGTGTCAAAAGATGGCGGAACGCGTTCCTTTTCAGGATTAACAGCGTATACCAGGCACTTGACCGGTTTCAGTGCGACATGGCCTACTACACCGCCTTATGTCTATCATGTGGGAGTTTGTACCTAGCTGGCTGTGCAAGTGGTGTCCCAGTGCTCAACGGCCCGTGGACTTGGGGATGCCAGTCACGTTACTTCTGTGCCCAACACTACTGCTTATCGCCCATCAAGCCAGGCGCACTGCGATTCACAGGCGGGGGTTCAATTTCGTGCAAAAACAATTCGCTTAAAAGCGGTTACTATTGTTAATTTGTATAAACCAACTGCACATGCATTAAATATGTTCATCAGACGTTAGCAAATCTCCAACATGTTTCAGCACACCAAGGAGCCATCTTCAGGCAATCCGCCGATGCTTAATAAGTGAGTAAAATCACAACCGTATCTTTGTAAATGTAATGTAGTGGTTTTACTCACCTCGGCCCATTTCGAGGGCGCTATGGAAGCTACTGAGATGATCGCCTGATGATGGCAATTTGATGTGTCGAAACATGTTGGGGATTTGTTAAGGTCTTAGTTTAGTGCATGTGAATTTGGTTGTACAAATTAACCTTTTGACGCCCAATGTCAACTATAGTGGTCGTACTGCACCGCTAACCTCTAAAGTTGCATTTTATATATTTATTCAACAAATATAGTTACTGAATATTTTAAACATGGTATACACTCTCCGTTTTTTTCTCTTCAAAATGCAATTTGTTTCATAATTTTAACGTATTTGGTTCCTGTATTATTCACATTTTATATACAGGGTGTGCTAAAATTAAAAAAAATAATTCCGGCGCCAAAAGGTTAATTACTATACAATGCACTGTACATGCAGTACTAGAACAGTCACTATTTGTGTTCGAACATTGCGTCGGCGGTATATGTCGCAGGAGATCCCAGACCCTCAACATGCCTTGGGCACACAAATGAGCACACACGTCACACTAAAAGCAAGAAAAACTGGCAGGTGAAAATGTATAGCACTGCGACAAGCACTGTCACAGAGTGCGAGCTGAACCAATTAGTGTCAGTCAGGCTTTCCAATCGCGAATGCACAAAGCTGCCTGCCAATTTTCGTGTGACGCTACGACGTTGGAACTTCTTGTTACTGATGCGAGACGTAACTGCAGTCAGTACACTGCAATATGATATGGGTACCACTTTTTTTTTTTTGTGTAACCCGATCGATTATACGATACTGTCAGGACTGCAAAGTATGACAGATCCTCACGCCTCATGTTCGCCCTCTGCATAACGTTAACGTCACTCACCCACCGTCTTGTTTGATTCGTACCTTAGAGGGGTGGGGCCAATATCACGCCTCTGACGTAGGAAGTATTTCTTGCTGATGGCTTGGCATGTAAGATGATGCAGTCCGGTTAAAAGCACCACGCCATGAAGGCGTTCAGTAGGGAGGTACAGATCCACAGATACTTCAACTGGGATCAAGATGTAGAAGAGTAAATCGGTTTACGCTCCGGCTGCCTTACCACCAAATACACATTCCAATAGTCACAGGATAGAAAGCTGTGTGTTACTCAAATACTTCTGCACGCAATGGTACCGTTGGCATCAATCTATTGACTTACGTGTATCTTGGATCACACGACTTCCCGATTCATTGGAAACAAGCAGATCCGAATTCAGGTGTAGGAAGACAGGCAATGTACGTAGAAACGTAACATCGGAGTACGTTCGCGTAACCACTGTTACCGTGGAAAGGCAATAAGTATTATACATTCCGCGTGTGCGTCTCTAGCCTCAGTTATCCAGAACTCAAAGTGCTAGCGGCGTATTTTATTGTCGTAACGATTTTCGGTGGGGGGGGGGGAGTTAATGAATATATGTAAAAAGGTAAAGCAGCAGGCCCGTTACAGGCCTGGAGTGGTCCGGAGGGTTACAGATTTCGTGACAACGGCACGGGATGGTGGTAAGTTTATAAGCCTTACGCACCGGCCCCCAGGAAATGCTCTTGGTACTCATTTATGATAAGATGCTGAGTCGACCCCAGGGCCATAATGCGATCGGAAGGATTTTATGTCAATGAAAAATTACAATAACACCAGCTGGGATCGAACCAGCGACCTTCCGATTTGTAGCACAGCACCTTAACCACTGTGCCACCGCGGTCACCAAACAATATATGTGTGTTTTGATTTTCTCTGTAACTGTGTATGAACCATTTATCATTCTCAAAAGAACTGAGTGAGATACAATCAAAATGTACATTGGTCCTCATGAACAGTGTCCGCTATTCATTTCATATGTTAATGGAATTTGAATTTTCTCGACAGATTTTCAGAAAATATACAAACATAAATTTCATGAAAATCCGTACAGTGGCAGCCGAATTGCTCCATGCGAACGGAAGGACGGACGGACGGCCAGACATACAGACAGGCAGGCAGACATGAAGCTAATAGTCGCTTTTCTCAATACTGCGAATGCGCCTAAAACCCGATTAGTTCAGTCACAATAAACGTCTGGCTACATATGATCGAACATTAAGACTAATATTCCAGATCAATATCTACTACAAAAATTATTGCGAATAAAACTTTATATCTCTAGTATTTATGTTTCAAGTTTAGCAATAACTTTCCATGTTTCAACAGACTGGGAATTCGCGTTCAGGTTAATATAATGTAGGCACGGGTTCTATATAATGGGAAAATTGAAACTGTCTTCATCCCACATGAGGCGATACCCCCAAATACAACAAAATTTAAATGAAATAACTTCAACAAGTCGTGGGCCGGTATCTCAGTCGGTATAGCGACTGACTACGGCCTGGACGGTCCGGGATCGAATCCCGGTGGGGACGAGATCTTCCGCCCGTCCAGACCGGCCCTGGGGCCCACCCAGCCTCCTGTACAGTAGGTACCGGGTCTTCCCCGGGGGTAGAGGCGCACGGGATTTGGGGCTGACCCCCCCACACCCATCTACTGTGCCGAGGTCCTACAAAGAGTAGAGCTGTACCTCTACTCACCCTAAAGGCCTGCGTGGCCTATAAAAAAAAGGGTGAAAACCTACCTACTTCAACACGTTTCGAAATGCGACGTTGAGGGCTGACAGGAATAACATCCTTGACATGACTTCATAAAAATGCGGAAAAAAAGTATTTTATTTAAAGGTGGACCACATAAAGAAATAGCTTTCGTGCAAATAAACAGCTCGTACTGCTGGAAGTTTCGAGGGAAAGTGAACAGCCTCGTAAACCGTACTACTGCACAGTTGGCCGGTTGGCCAACGTATTTGCCCGCGGCTGCAAACCGTACGACGGCAGGGCGCTGCTCCTGCTACTCCTCTCCACCTCAAGGTCATCAGACAGGTTTTTTTTTAAAAAAAAAACCGTTCCCGAAGAAGAGATTTTCGTTGCTGGCCCTCCATCACTTCTGAACCTTCGCCAACTTTCGAATTAAATAGCTAAGTGTGTAGACTGGATATTTAAAGCCGTTCCACAACCTTCAAATTTCAAGTGTGTTTTACCGACCCCATTCCTCCAGGCATGTGTCTATAAATTTACTACATACCTAAACATAAATTTTGAACGAGAACCGAAATATAAGCACTGAATATACATTACTTTTAGTAACCTAAGTAGCCAAACAAGCAACTAAACCACCGGCCAGTCAGCCAATTCTTCGAAGCAGGGACTTCTTTAAAGTCGACATACATTCTGGTGTGCCAATAAATACCCCGCCTTTACGAGACTCAAAGGCACATTACCATTTTAAGTGACACACCAACAAATGCACACACACACACACACACACACACACACACACACACACACATATATATATATATAGTCTTTAATAAGCTAAAATTTACATTAAAACATTTAAAACGCCCCAAAATGTTAGCTTAATAAAGACTATATATGTGTGCATTTGTTGGTGTGTTACTTAAATAAACTAAAATATGCGCGGCGAAACGATAAAAGAACGCACATTACCGTGTTTACAGAAATTTTACGCTGAAACTTAACCTCAGTCGGGTAAATCCAACGCGTACCCTCGCATCCTCCTCCAATTATAACAATTTCAATACAGACATACGTTTCCCATATGGCTCTTTCCGTTTGAACTTACCGACGAATAGTCTGAATGAATATGCAATTCCTGTCCTGTACGGTGCATCTGCCGCCCTTTCCGCCCACCGCAGTTTGATCGGTCCAGCCCCATGTGATGGGTAACAAACCTATCCGTTATACAGATATTCTTCTCTTCATCAGTTTTTTTTTCTCAAGTCAAAATACATAATATCTGGCCTATGGGCTGGGCAACTGAAAATAGCTGGTTCGTTTCTAGACAGGGGCAAGAGATTGTCCACAGGGTCCGGACCGGCGGTGGTGTCCAACTAGCCTCCGATTCAATGGGTAACGGAGGCAAAGCTGAACACTCCGCTCCGTTCAGTGCTGTGGGTAAGAGTGAGTGGAGTCATATCTATGTTCACACAATATGTCTTCATGGCGTGCACAAGGAAAATTTTACTGTATCAATAATTTACGCTTAGATATTTTGCACACTAGAGAAAATAAAAGCTGCTGATATCTTAAGACATTTATTATAAAAGCTGTGTTCTTTGATTCGTTCAAACTACAGTACAAACAGGATCGCATTACACGCTCGAGGGTTGAAAGCGGCATGCAAAACTTCAGTTGCTATGTGTGAAGACTGCAAGACACGTGACAAGCCTGCTTGTGGAGTGGAGGGCACTATCGAACAGTATGCAATGAGCGATGTATGAAGGTTAACAAAAGAATGCATAAAGTAGCGCAGAATATGGTCCATGGGCAGGCTTTAGTAAAGGCTTTAATGAGTTTGAGCTTGGAGGCACTCACAGCGGTATTGCTCGACATTCAATTCTTCTGAGATTCACGCCATGTCGACAGGCAAATAGTGACCAATCGACATGCCGCAACATCACAAAAGACATCAATCGTCATGAAACAGTGACATATTTCGACCCATATATATGTCATTTATAAGTTCATAGCAATTCTGAAACTGATACTGATAAAGGTAATGTAGATGTAGTAGTTTTGATTAAGACTGCAGAAAATAAAGATCATCATTGTCGTCATCATCATCATATTGGTGTTACCGCCTGGTTCCAGCACTCACTGCCCCAACGAAGCTTCTCCACTTCATTAAGATCTCTGTAAAAAAAAGGTTAAATCAAATATTAAATGCCCTGTACAATAGAATCAATCTTAGGATCTAAAGTTGCATGCAGTTCGTCACAGGTTGTTATTATTGTCAATCCAATCAGAATTAGAGGTTGCTGAAGTAAGAAAATGAGAGGGACTTCTAATTCTGATTGGACTGACAAAGGAAATAACAACCTGTGTGGAACTGCACGCAACTTTAGATCCTAAGATTGATTCTATTGTACAGGACATTTAATATTAGATTTTACCTTTTTTTTTTAGAGAGATCATACTGGAGTGGAGAAGCATCGTTGGGGCAGTCAGTGCTGGAACCAGGCGGTAACACCAATATGATGATGATGATGATGATAACGATAGTGATGATCTTTATTTCATGTAATCTTAATCAATACTACTACACATTCATTATCTTCCTAAGTATCAGTTTCAGCATTATTACGAGCTGGAAACTGACCTATATATGGGTCGAACCATGTCGTTCTTTTTTACACACAAACTCTACTTGTAATATAGTTGTGTGTTGCCTGATACATATTTTGTAGTACAACAAACACAACGGTTCGCAAGCTAGTTCTGCCAGTTCACAAGGTAGCAATATATGACGTGGGTGCTGAAGACTCAAGTCTTCAGGGACGTAACGCTGTGCCCACTGATGTGTGGGTACTGACTGACGTTTTCAAAGGGTGTATTGCCTTCAACACTGACGGTTAAACAGCCTTCATAGATTTCTCGATCCTGAACAAGGCAGTATGGTCTTCAAAAGGTCAGTAATTGTTTTCCCTTCGTCACGGTGCAATACTTGTGTCTTCAGTATGAACTTTATTCTTTTTGGACCATTAAGTGAAAAAGAAATATCAACCCAGGAATAAAAATGAACGATAGATATTTGTCCAACGTATGCGTCAGTTCTATAACACATCTACGTCGCAAACAACTCTTAGACTCATAATTCTAAACATTCTACACCATGAGTCCCAGAGGTCATATCGCCCGTCACATCTCCTTCCCCTAAAAAATAAAACCAGTCACAACGTTATTTTTTTAAGAATTTTGATTTTGTTGTTTGTGGATGTTATGCATATAAAAGGTAAAGCAATCCCTGTGCAGGCCTGTTACAGGGCCAGAGTTCTAGGAGGGTGAGGCGCCCAGATATCGAGACAATCGACTCATGCTGGTGGTAAGGTTGTCAGCCCTATTCACCGGCCGCTTTTACCCCGAGGAAATATTCCTGGTACTCATTGCTGTTAGAGGCTGAGTCGAGCCCGGCGACATAGTGGTGCCGGAAGGATTAAGTAATCGAAAAATCCCAATTACATAATCTGGAATCGAACCGGCGACCTTTCGGCTTGTAGCGCAATGCCGCCACCAATTTCACCACCGCGTGGGATGTTCTGCGTAAAGAAGTCCTAATTTTAGAGACAGCAGGTTCCTCTTCGCGGAATGTCAGTTCACACAACTGGGACAAATCACGGGCTGGGGAACCGCTGCTCTAGAAAAACGAAAGAAAATTCTGTGGCATGTCAAGTGCTCTAGGGGAAAAGCAAGCAACAAAGTATCCGGCGACTGTCATTTATCGATTTCAGTAAAAGTTTGTTTTAAATACGTCGCTCTGTACCTCCAAATTTGGCGCGTCTTATTTGCCTGTTACCAAAATTACCTGCAAACATAGCAGTTTTCTGAACACGGCTGAGAAAAACACTAACTCTTCGGAGCAGAATCCTTCTTCAGAGTTCAACAGTAGCTCAGACAGTCAAGAATTTCGTGTGGCCTCCGACATGCTAAATACCGTAAACAGAAGAGCCTGCCTTGCAATGTCATACTGAGCCAGTTACGTCTACTTGATTTCAAACTTTCGCCGTGTTCTGAATGCTGTATGCTTTCTTCTGGGTAATTCCCCGGCGTCTGAATTCATACGCCGGGGAATTACCCAGAAGAAAGCAGTTAAGTCTAGCCTACCTCCTAACTTCCTATCTCTTTATGACACAGTCTCCACCTTCACCTCCGCCTATTTTGTGCTCCTTGTGGTAGGAGACGGAGTAAAAAAAAAAAAGATTCGGAACCGAAAGGGAGATAATACTCTCCAAATATCAACTGCTGTAAATTTCTTCGTGAATGTACTCGTAATTTCAACTCTTTTAGTGCCTTTCCCATATATTTGGGCTTTGACAGAGTTTGAAAGGACTTCTTGGTTAGTCTGGTTTGTCCTCATTTCTGGCCACAGGGCATGAACAACAGTAAGGTCGTTCGGTGCAGGAGCTGGACGCTGAATATGTTGACATGTTTCAGGAAAAATACACTTCATGTTGTTCGTGTTCTTGTTCTGTTTACGGTTATTGTCATTATTAAATGATAAATAACATTTAGACAACCGTGGAAAATATTTGGTTTGTATTGCAAATATGGCAAATCCTTGTACATTCGGGCATGATATGCGTACGATAAAGTACAGATTTACTGGTGTTACAAACGACAACATGAAGAAAGTAGCAAGTGCAACAGTACGTAAAACCTGCTTCAATCAACGAATTAAGATTACGCCTCTCCACAAATTAAACTGCTCCTCACGAAACTCTTATTGCCGTCTCCTGTGACCCCATTTCGTCCAGCTGCACTCTGCATTGTTCTGCTTGAAGGAATTATGTTTATTCTTTCCCACAATACACGACAGAATAAACGTCACTGGAAGTTCTAATAATTGTTATTGAAGTCAGAGGGAGCTTTGGAGAGATTTAGATGACTGTGACTACTGACGTGCCGGGGGGTGACATTAAGTGCTTGTGAAATCTCTTCCTTCCCTTCCCCCCCCCCTCCCACATCCCCGTACTCACCATTCCATCACTATCACAATAGTGAAAACCGTTCATCTCTGCTCCATGGGAGAGCAGTGTTTGTAGCCTACATAGCATGGGTGAGGAGATTTACGTCACTTACGTAAAATTAATAAGGTCGGAGGGGAAGGAGCTGAACAAAATCAGCCAAATCATTGTTTCTCAATCGGTGGTCAGCATTTTAATTGATGGCGGCCCGCCACCGCCAGTAGCTTCGTGTTCCAATTTTCGTAATGCAACACAAGATATTGCTATCTCACAGCGACCCAGTTCATTAAATGATCAAACACCCTGTGCCAAACAGTACCGTTTGTTGCCTCCGTCTCCCCTTTGCGAAGTTTAGTGCTGTTACTGGCCTGAGGAAGAATCACGCAGTTTGGGAATTGGTTTGTTCACCACTAGTGCAAAGAAAAACAATACAGTCCCCCGATCCTTGGAAGGCATCTGGAAACGAAAATGATTTCATGTGCCCTGCTTCCCAAGTTATAATTACGAATATTTGTTAATTATTGCAGGTTTTCGAATTTATCACACAAAGCTGCCAATTTTATATCCTTCAACGTTCCAGTCATAATTACGTAATCTTAGTCCGTTATTTGCTCTACACAGTATGAGACAGACAGCACACACCCGTCTTCGGGAAACCCACTACTTTTTCAGCAGGGGCTAGTGATATAGAAGAAATGGCTACAAACTGGCACATCTGTAGGCGCGGCCACAGCAATTAAAGCTACAGGTAAAACTCAACGTTGTCAAATATGGGACCAAGATAGCGACACCCACGCTCCAGTCACCAGCAAATTGCAATTGTACATGTCCCACACTGCAAAGTTATTTGCGTCTTTGCTGGCTCAGCTGGGAGTGAAAAGAAAGCCAAAAAGAATAGTTGGCATAGATCTGAGTTCACACTTCCACATAATTAATACTATTCTGTTTAATTGTTTTTTTACTTTGGGTTTCCGATATTTTTATTGCTTTATGTGCTTCTGACAGTGCAGATCCGAGAGCAATGGTGAATTACTGCAAGCACCAATTGCTCTGGCCTCAGCTGCAGTTCATTAGACTGCGTCACAACAATCACGTATTACTATAGAAATATTTATGTGCAGTTGGAATAAATAAACTACATTGGGGCTCGCCCCCCCCCCCCCCCCCCCCCCCCCTCTAATTACCCCTTCCTATCCTTGCTAGTGGGTGTACAACCTAACCACCCCCCCCCCCACCCCCGCCGAAAAGCGCGTC
>Ga0131853_10002709_pt1 | contig 31763 bp, 25 predicted proteins | sample TergutLab28metaG_FD_92764 | JGI IMG/M metagenome (GOLD analysis project Ga0131853, IMG submission 92764) | Labiotermes labralis P1 segment gut microbial communities from Petit-Saut dam, French Guiana - Lab288 P1 (version 2) (version 2) | ecosystem: Host-associated > Arthropoda: Insects >... | reverse complement strand
GCCAGTTTAAATATAATGGCAAAAAGTAAACCCAAAGACGATGAAGTAATTCAGAGTTTGAGGAATAGCGGTCTAACAATACCTTTACGATTACAAGTTCAACTGTAACTTCGTAAAAAGGGGCATTGGCCCCGTATCGAAAATTTATTTTCGTTTTGTTCCTTTATTTCAGCGCTAAATTTATAAAAAATACAAAAAAAGACCACCAATGTTTTAAAACACTAGTAGCCGTTTAATTGATTAATTAATATCTATTTGCTATAATTAGGTGCTTCCTTTAATAAGTCTACATCATGTGGATGAGACTCCTGTAGCCCAGCTCCTGTTATCTTAACAAAACGAGCTTCAGTCTTTAAGGTTTCAATGTCTTTAGTACCACAATAACCCATTCCCGAACGAAGTCCACCAATCAATTGAAAGATAACGTCTTTAATTGAACCTTTATAAGGAACTCGTCCTTCAATACCTTCTGGAACTAATTTTTTCATTTCTTTTTGATTTGATTGAAAATAACGATCACTTGATCCTCTTTGCATCGCCGCAATCGAACCCATGCCAACATAAACTTTAAATTTTCTACCGTTAAAGATGACTTCTTCACCTGGTGCTTCATCACAACCAGCTAATAAGCCACCAAGCATCACGCAATCAGCGCCCGCCGCAATTGCCTTAGCGATATCACCAGAAAGTTTGATACCACCATCAGCGATAACGCAAATATCTTTATCCTTACAAGCCTGATAAACATCATAAACTGCGCTAATCTGAGGGACTCCTACACCTGCCACAACTCTTGTTGTGCAGATAGAACCAGGACCAACACCAACTTTAATACAGTCTGCTCCTGCTTCAATTAAAGCTAAAGCTGCTTCTTTGGTTACGACATTACCACCAATAATCGGTAACTTAGGATAAGCCTTACGAATTTTCTTGATTGTCTCCAAAACACCCCTGGAGTGTCCATGAGCACTATCAATACTGATAACGTCAACGCCAGCTTCAACTAAAGTTTCCACTCTTAATAAGCTATCTTCACTAACCCCGATTGCGGCACCAACTCTAAGTCTTCCTTTTTCATCTTTACAAGCATTCGGATAAACATTGACATTTTCGATATCTTTTAAAGTAATCATACCAAAGAGCTTATTCTTTTCCAGAATCGGTAATTTTTCGATTTTATTACTGATTAATATTTCTTTGGCTTCTTTCAGACTAATACCTTTTTGGGCCGTAATCAGATTTTTACTAGTCATTACGCCTTCAACCGCGATTGAAAGATCCGTCTGATAACGCATATCGCGATGGGTAATAATTCCGATAAGTTCATTCTTATCGTTAACAACCGGCATGCCACTAATGCCAAAGTTATCAGAATAGTATTTAACCTTTTCTAAAGTATCCGTTTTCTTCACAACAAATGGCTTATTAATCATGCCACTTTCGATTCTTTTTACCTTAGAAACCAGATAAGCCTGTTTTTCAATCGACATGTTTTTGTGAATAATACCTAAACCGCCAACTCTAGCTAAAGCAATCGCCATAACATCTTCCGTAACAGTATCCATAGCTGCGGAAAGGATTGGAATATTTAGAGTAATATCTTTAGTCAGTTTAGTTTTTAAATCAACTTCACTTGGTAAAACTTCCGAATACCTCGGAATTAAAAGTAAATCATCAAACGTATATGTTTCCTTGATAATTTTATCGTCCATATTATCCTCCTTTTTATTCTAATTCAATAGTTCCCGGTGGTTTTGCGGTTATATCAAAAAGCACCCGGTTTACATCTTTAAGTTCAGTCACGATTCGTTGACTGATTTTTTCTAAAACTTCGTAAGGAATTCTCGCCCAATCAGCTTCAACCGCATCAACTGAATTGACTGCTCTGATAATAATAGAATGTGCATAACAACGTTTATTATCCTTAATACCTACTGATTTAATATTTGGTAAACAAGCAAAGTATTGCCAGATTGCTCTGTCTAATCCTGCTTTTTGGATTTCATCACGTAAAATATAATCAGCTTCTTGTACTAATTTTATTTTATCTTCAGTAATCGCACCTAAAATCCTTACACCTAATCCAGGTCCCGGAAAAGGTTGTCTAAATACTAAGTTTTCACTGATTCCTAAAGCCAAGCCCAGTTCTCTGACTTCATTTTTGAACAGTTCTTTTAAAGGCTCAAGAACTTGCATCTTCATATCTTCCGGTAAAGCAACATTATGATGTGTCTTTAAATTCTTACTCTCCAATAAATCCGCTTTTATCGTTCCCTGAGCTAAAAAGTCAAAAGTTCCAAGTTTAGCACTTTCTGTTTCAAAAACATTAATAAACTCATAACCAATCGTCTTTCTTTTTTGTTCAGGATCACTGATTCCTTCAAGTTTGTTTAAGAAATGCTTCTTAGCATCAACCTTGATAATATTCATCTGAAAATTATCTTTAAAAGCTGACATTACCTCTTCACTTTCATTTTTACGCATTAGGCCATGGTCGACATACATACAATAAAGATTATTGCCAATAGCGCGATGAATCAAAACCGCCGCAACCGAAGAGTCTACTCCGCCAGATAATCCTAAAAGGACTTTTTTATCCTTCACTGTCTCGCGGATTTTTTTTATTTCTGTTTCAATAAATTCGTTCCAGTTTTGCATTCTAGTCTCTCCAGGAAGCATCACTAGGATTAGCCGCAAACTTTAATAGTTTTTGATAATCAGCGTCCTTAATATAATTTTCTTTAACCGCAACTTCTACTAATGTTTTAAAATCTACTAACGATAAAGCTTTAACATTTTCGGCTTTAAAAGTTTCTGCGGCTCTTGGAAAATCATAGGTAAAGATGGAAACTAATCCTAATACTTCCGCACCAACTTCTTTTAAAGCTTTAACTGTTTCTACACTTGAACCACCAGTTGAAATTAAATCCTCAATAACAATTACCTTATCGCCTGGATTTAAAGGTCCTTCGATTTGGTTATTACGACCATGATCCTTAGCTTTACCACGAACATAACCCATTGGTAAATCTAAGATGGCGCTGACATAAGCTGCATGTGGAATACCAGCTGTTGCGGTTCCCATTAATCTCTGGCAGCCAGGAAATTCCTTTTTAATTAAATTTGCTAATTCCGTTTCAATATCTTTTCTGATCTCTGGATAACCTAAAATAAGACGGTTATCACAATAAATTGGTGATTTAATACCGCTAGCCCAAGTAAAAGGTTCCTCAGGATTAAGAAAAACAGCTTTGATTTTTAATAAGTGACTGGCAATTTTAGCTTTCATTTTTACCTCCAAGATAATCTTTATTGATTTTTTGATAACTAGCTATTGGATTTTCTGCTCTAGTAATTGGTCTGCCAACAACGATATAATCGGTTTTAAGTTTTCCGGCCATTTCCGGCGTTGTGATTCTGAACTGATCATCAGCGCCTGCCTCAGGGTAACGAATACCTGGCGTTAAGGTTAAAAAGTCTTCGCCGATTGCTTCTTTAATTATTCTAACTTCTAAAGGTGAACAAACAACACCATCTAAACCAGCTAACTTAGCATTTTTAGCATATTGTAAGATACACTCGTTAAGTGGTGTATCAATCAAAAGCTCATTTTTAATCATTTCCGGATCACTTGATGTTAATTGCGTTACCGCAATTAATTTAGCGACTTTTCCAGTTGATCCCTCAACTAAACCGCGCTTTGCTTCTTTCATCATTTTAATACCGCCAAAAGCATGAAGATTAACGATATCAGCCCCATAACTACCAATAACTTTCATCGCGCTATAAACTGTATTTGGAATATCACATAACTTTAAATCAATAAAGATCTGATGTCCCAGTTTTTTGATTTTTTCTACAATATCCGGACCACTTTTATAAAAAAGCTCCATTCCGATTTTGGCAATGACTGGCTCTTTAAATAAAGCTAGAAAATCAATCGCCTTTTTTGAATCATCAAAATCCATCGCAATTATAATACTCATAATTTTTAGCGGCACTAATAAGTCCTGTTATTAGGCCTTCCCCTTTTTATATTTTAAGATTTCAGGACAAATCTTTTTACCGATGACTAAAACCAATTGCTTCCTTAATATCCTTAAAGCCATATTTAGCTAAAACTTTTGGCAAATCTTCAATAATTTTCGGACAAATATATGGATCAATCATATTAAGCGTACCAACCGCAACAGCCGATGATCCGGCATATAAAAATTCAAGAACATCTTCAGCGTCTTGAACGCCACCCATCCCAATAATTGGAATTGATACTTCTTTATAAACTTCATAAATCATTTTAATCGCCACTGGTTTAATTGCTGGTCCGGAAAGACCACCAATCTTATTAGCCAATATCGGTTTACCAGTTTTTAAGTCTAAGCGCATACCAATTAAAGTGTTAATCATTGTTAAACCATCTGCACCGGCAACCTCAACACTTTTAGCAATTTTTTTGACATCAGTAACATTGGGGCTTAATTTAATATAAACTGGTACAGTTGAATTAGCTTTAACTGCTTTTGTGACTTCGGCGGCCATAACTGGATCAGTCCCAAAAGTAATACCGCCTTCTTTCACATTAGGACAGCTAATATTAACTTCTAAAGCCCCAACATTAGGCGCCGAACTAATAATTTTGGCTAAAGCAGCGTATTCTTCAATTGTATTACCACTAATATTAACGATAACCGGTAAGTCAAATTGAGCAAGAAACGGTAATTTTTCTTTCATCACAACGTCAGAACCAGGATTTTGCAGACCAATGGAATTAAGCATACCACCATAAGTTTCCGCAACTCTTGGACTTGGATTTCCCAGCCTAGGATTTAGGGTTGTACCTTTCACCATAATTGAACCTAACAGACTTAAATCAAAAAGTTCAGTAAAATCTTCGCCAAAGCCAAATGTGCCGGATGCCGGAATGATTGGATTCTTAAGTTTTAAGCCAGGTAAATCTACCGCTAAATTAATTTTCGCCATATTGAATCACTCCCATCGGAAAGACTGGTCCTTCTTTACAAACTCTGACCATTGTCCCAAACTTTGTCAAGACTGCACACCCATAACAAGCTCCAAATCCACAAGCCATTCTTTCCTCAAAGGAAATATAACCTTCAACTTTCTCCTGATAAGTATCCTCAATAGCCTTTAACATGCCCACTGGACCACAAGTATAAATAAAGTCAAAGTCCAGTTTTTTCGCTTTAATCAAATCGAGTACTGTGCCTTTAAAGCCTTTTGTGCCATCTATCGTTGCTAAAAGTGGCTCTTTAAACAGATTCTCACCAAATACATCATTACCTTTACTAAAACCTAAAACCGGTATGACTTGATTATTGTTTTTTAATAGAGCTTCACTAAGATATGACAAAGGAGGTACTCCTAAACCGCCACCAATCAAAAGACATTTTTTATTTTTAACAAGTGGAAATTCTGAACCAAGCGGCCCTAAAGTATCTAAATACTCGCCTGCTTTTTTCATACTTAAGATATCTGTACCTTTTCCTACTATCTTATAAATTAAAATCAAAGAATCATTTTTTATCTGACAAATACTAATTGGTCTTCTTAAGAGATGTTCTTTAGAACCAATATCAATATTGACAAACTGCCCGGGAAGCGCAAATTTAGTAATTTCCGGAGCTTTGAGAATCATTTGAAAAACATCTTTAATTATTTCTTTATTTTCAAGAATCAATGTCATTTCTTTAATCATAGCTACTCTCCCTTAAATTGTATCTACTTTAACTGTTATTTCTTCTAAAATATCCAATAAGACTCTAACCGTATCTAAACTTGTGAAAGTCGTTACATTATTTTCACTAGCCACCTGACGGATTAAAAAACCATCATGTCCAGATCTGTCACTATTATCACTTGTATTTAAAACATAACTGATATAGCCTTTTCTGATTGATTCAATAATTTCTTCGGAACCTTCTGAAATCTTTTTACGGGAACGAGTTTTTATTTCATGTTTATTCAAATACTTAGCCGTTCCAAAAGTCGCTTCAATATTAAAGCCCAAATCATAGAATCTTTTCACTAAAGATAAAGCCTGATCTTTAGTTGAATCCGATAACGTCACAAAGACTGTACCATAATTAGCCATTTTTAAGTTAGAAGCTTTCAAAGCTTTATATAAAGCTCTATTAAGCGATTTATCGTAACCGATTGCTTCGCCTGTTGACTTCATTTCTGGACTTAGGACACTATCTAAACCTTTGATTTTAGCAAAAGAGAAAACTGGTGACTTAACATAGAACATTGAACCTTCTGCCAGAGCCGTCTGAGTAATACCTTGTTCCTTTAAAGAAATTCCTAACATCGCTTTAGTCGCAATATTAGCCATGTTAGTTTTTGTGACTTTAGAAAGAAATGGTACAGTTCTTGAGCTTCTAGGATTAACCTCAATAATATAGATATCTTCTTTTTCATCAACGATAAACTGGATATTAAAGAGTCCAACTATCCCGATACCTTTACCAAGACGACAGGCAATATCAATAATTTCTGTTTTAACTTTTTCGCTTATCGAAATTGGTGGGTAAACACTTATTGAATCTCCGGAGTGAATACCAGTTCCTTCAATATGCTCCATGATGCCTGGGATAAAACAAGTTGTGCCATCACTTATCGCATCAATTTCAATTTCTTTTCCTAAGATATATTTATCGATTAATACTGGTTGATTATCATGTACCTGAAAAGCTTCTTCTAAGTATTGCTTTAAAGATAAATCCTGATAAACAACTTGCATTGCCCGACCACCAAGGATATAACTTGGTCTGACAATAACCGGATAACCTAAATCATTAGCAGCTTTAAGACCTTCTTTTAAAGTAAATACCGTTTTACCTTGTGGTCTTTTAATTGCTAATTTCTTTAAAATAGCATCAAACATATCGCGATTTTCGGCATTTTCAATTGCTTTAAAGTTTGTTCCGATTAAATTGACACCCCTTAAAGTAAGACGTTCAGCCAAATTGATTGCGGTCTGACCACCAAAAGTACAAATGATTCCTTTTGGTTTTTCAAAGTCAACGATGCTCATCACATCTTCTTCTGTTAAACCTTCAAAATATAGTTTATCAGTCATTAGGTAATCAGTTGAGACTGTTTCCGGATTGTTATTAATAACAATTGCTTCATAACCTAATTCCTTTAATGCCCAAACAGCGTGAACTGTTGAATAATCAAATTCTACACCTTGACCGATTCTGATCGGACCACTGCCAAGAATAATGATTTTTTCTCTTGTACTTGGTTTTACTTCACTTGTTAAACCATAGGTAGCATAAAAATAAGGAATATAAGTACCGAATTCGCCAGCACAGGTATCGATATATTTATAAGCCGGAACGATATTATTTTTAACTCTTAAACTAGAAACTTCTTCTAAAGTAATGCTTGCTTTTCTAGCAATATAACTATCCGCAAAACCAAGTTTTTTTAGAGTTCTTAAATCATCAACTTTAATATTTTTACTAATTAACTTTTCCGCATCAATAATTTTTTTGATTTTTGCTAAAAAGAAAATATCTACTTTTGATTTATCATAAATTTCTTTGATATCAACTTTTCTTCTGATAAGTTCGGCAATTTCAAAAATCCGCTCATCAGTAGGTTTAACAATTTGTTCGAAAAGATCCTCAGTTGTAACTTCAAAAAGTTTCTTTAATTCCAAATGATCAACGCCAATTTCTAAAGACCTGACGCCTTTCATAAAACTACTTTCAAAAGTCGCATCGATCGACATAACTTCTCCAGTAGCTTTCATTTGGGTAGAAAGCGTTCGATCCGCTCTTTGAAATTTATCAAAACAGAATCTGGCAAACTTAGTTACAACATAATCAAAAGCCGGTTCGAAACAAGCCTTTGTGACTCCTAACTGAATTTCATCTAATCTTAAACCACAAGCAATTAAAGCCGTAACTTTAGCGATTGGATAACCAGAAGCCTTACTAGCTAAAGCACTACTTCTGGAAACGCGAGGATTAACTTCAATGATATAATAATCAAAACTTTCCGGGTCTAAAGCAAACTGAACATTACAGCCACCTTTAATCTTTAATGCCTGAACGATTTTTAAAGCTGAGTTCTTAAGCATCAGATATTCTTTTTTAGCTAATGTCTGAGCTGGCGCAACTACCATTGAGTCTCCGGTATGAACACCAACCGGATCGATGTTTTCCATACTACAAATCGCAATACAAGTGTCAACATCATCGCGCATAACTTCAAATTCAATTTCTTTGAAACCTTTAATCGATTTTTCAATTAAGACCTGATTAGCTGGCGACATCTTTAAACCATATTCAGCTAATCTTCTTAACTCATCATCGTTTTTAGCGAAACCGCCACCAGTACCTCCTAAAGTAAAGGCGGGACGCACAATAATTTCATAACCAATTTTATTAGCGTAAGTCAAAGCTTCTTCAACTGTATTAGCAATATATGATTCTAAAACCGGCTCACCGATTTCCTGACAAAGCTTTTTAAATAATTTACGGTCTTCACCTTTTTCGATATTAGCGATTTCCGTTCCTAAAACCTCAACCCGACATTCAGCTAAAATTCCTTTTTTCTCTAATTGAACTGCCAGATTTAAAGCTGTTTGACCACCTAAGGAAGTAATTAAGGCGTCCGGGCGCTCTTTACGAATAATCTTAGAAATAAATTCCAGATCTAAAGGCTCCATATAAATCTTATCAGCCATTTCTCTATCGGTCATGATCGTTGCGGGATTGGAGTTACAAAGTACAACTTCATAACCTAATTCCTTTAACTGTAAACAAGCTTGCGTACCAGCATAATCAAACTCAGCAGCCTGACCGATAACAATCGGACCACTACCAATAACTAATAACTTCTTAATATCTTTTCTTAACGGCATACAGATTCTCCCTTCTTTAAAAAATCTTTAACAAGTTTTTGGCTTTCAGGTTCATTATTTAGTTCAAAGAATACGACTTGCGCTTTCTCATCCTTAAAACCTACAGCTTCTTCATTAATCTCATCAAAGTGACTAATCAATTTTTTAGGAGCTTTAACGGCTTTATAAGCTAGATTAAAACTCGGGAAAAAGATTTTATTACGTTCTAAATCCTTGATACCATGATTATCAATAATTAATGTTGTATTTAAGCGTTTAACAGAAATACCTTTCGCTTTAAGGTAATAAAAAGCGCCAATGCCTTCAGCCAATATTGGATAATCATCAATAAATTCCTTTAAATTATTTAAGTAACTTTCATTTATTTCGTTGACACCAGAAGTTAAAACAAGAGCGTCAAACTGATATTTAACTAAATCGCTTTTTTTAATGTCTGGTCTGACAACAGTAATGTTACAGCCTATTTCCTTTAACAAGGCAATTAAGCTATTTCGAATTCCATAATCAATCGCTAAAACCTGATATTTTGGATTTTTAGTTTTTACAACTAACGGTTTAGTCGTAATTTCTTGATATTGACGTTTATAATTCTTAAAACTCTCTTTAATCTTTTCGGCCGGATAATCTAATGGTACGATTGTTCCTAACATTTCACCATCTTCTCTTAAGGATTGTGCCAAGTTTCTCGTTTCAATTCCCGTGATTAAAGCTTTGTTTTTCTCGTTAAAGAACTCCGAAAGACTTTCCTGACTGCGAAAATTTGCTGGTGTCTCGCAATAATCATGACAGACTAAGGCCTTGACTGTAATGTTATCCGATTCAAAATCTTCATCATTAACTCCATAATTTCCTAATAGCGGACTAGCAGAAACTACAATTGTCCCTAAGTTTGCCGGATCGGTCATCGTTTCCAGATAACTGCTTTGAAGTCTGGAAATTATAACAGGACCTGTTACGATATCCTGACTAGCCAAACTTAGACCTTCAAAGACTTTTCCATTTTCTAAAACTAATTTTACTTGATATCCCATAATACACTCCCTTGAAAAATTGTTTTTTTGACTTCACCTTTGACTAATTTGTTTTCAAAAGGTGTATTCTTTCCTTTTGAAATAAATTTATTTCGATCAATTCGATATTCTGTTTCCAAATCGATCACAACAAGATTTGCTACATTACCAAGTTTAATATGATTAAATGGCAATCCAAAGGTTTGACTGACATTATCAGACATTAAAGTAAGTAACTTATCTAGAGGAATTATATTTTTTAAAACAATTTCAGTATAAAGGAGCGAAAAAGCTACTTCGATTCCGCTTATGCCAAACGGAGCCCTTAAAAATCCCAGCTTTTTTTCTTCTTCAGTATGCGGTGCATGATCGGTCGCAATCATATCAATCGTCCCGTCTTTTAAGGCTTCCCTTAAGGCATGGACATCTTCTAAACTTCTAATTGGCGGATTCACTTTAAAAAGCGCATCGTTTTCTAAATCCAACGTTGATAAGATCAGGTGATGCGGTGTTACCTCGCAAGTCAGTAACGGATTATTCTTTTTATAATAACGAATCATATCAATAGACTCTTTAGTTGAAACATGACAAATATGATAACGAATTTTAGTATCTAATTGATAGTTTAGTTCTCTTTCTAAAGGCTGATATTCACTGCGGTTGGAAATTGTCGGATAGTCGCGCAAAGTTTCGATTTCGTTTGGCGCAACAACCCCACCTTCAACAAGCTCAATATCTTCAACATGACTTAATAAAGGACGATTTGTCTTTTTTATCGCTTCAATCGCTTTTAAAGCGACTTCTTTAGATTTAAAGCCATGTCCGTCATCGGAAAAAGCGATAACTCTTTTCGCTAACTCTTCAATATCACTCAGCTCTTTACCGTTTTGGCTCTTAGTAATACTAGCAACCGGCAAAACTTCAATAACCGCATTTTCTTTAATCAGCGCTTCCTCAAGGTCTAAGTGTTCCAAAGAATCACAAACCGGATTCAAATTAGGCATCGCAAAGACAGTAGTATAGCCACCTTTAAGCGCCGCTTTAGTTCCAGTTGCGATTGTTTCTTTATCTGGAAAACCCGGTTCCCTTAGATGCACATGCGGATCAATAAATGCCGGCGCAATCAGTAAATTACTGCAATCAATAATCGGGTAAGTAGTTTTGATATTTTCTTCGATTTTTGTAATAACTCCATCTTCGATTAAAATATCCTTAACCGTTTTAACACCAGCCATAAAAAACCAGCCATTTTTTAAAAGATAACTATTCATTAATCAAACTCCTCTTTAAGACTGCCTGTCGGATAAACACGCCGTTAGCCATTTGTTTGAATATCCGTGATTTAGGACATTCCACAACATCATCCGCTATCTCCACACCGCGATTGAAGGGTGCTGGATGCATAATGATTGCATTTTTCTTCATAATGTTAACTTTAGCCATCGTCAAACCATATTTTTCTAGGTACTCAGCGTTACTTAATTTAAATAACGACTGATGCCTTTCGTTTTGAACTCTTAATAACATAACAATATCAACTTTAGGCAATACTTCCTCTAAAGCTAGAAAATCATAACCTTCTTCCCAAAACTCCTTAGGACCGGATAATTTTACTTCCATACCTAAACGTTTCATTACTTCGATATTAGTATGCGCAACTCTAGAGTGTTTGATATCACCAACTATCGCAATCTTTAAGCCTTGAAAGTTCTTGAACTCCTGATAAATTGTATAAAGATCTAGTAGTGATTGCGTCGGATGATCTTTAGAACCATCGCCTCCGTTTATAATCGGAACTTTAATGTTTTTTAGTTGTTTGTAATATTCATCTTCCGAATGCCTGATAACAAAGGCATCAACTCCTAATGATTCGAAAGTTTTAACTGTATCATAAAAACTCTCGCCTTTAGAAAGACTCGAACCAACTGGATTAAAGTTTAATTCTTTAATCTTTAATTTAGCCATCGCTGTTAAAAACGAATATTGCGTGCGTGTGGAAGTTTCAAAAAATAGACTAGCCACAATCTTATTGCTTAAATCGTAAGTTTTCCCTTCTTCGATTTTTTCGGCCTCCAAAAGAATTTCCATAATCTCATCAACTGAAAGATTACGTAAAGCTAATAAATCTTTTTTCAAAACACCACATCCTTTCTTTATTTTAAAACTAAAGCACTTAATTCTAAAGGCATCAGTTTTTTATTGTTTTTATAGGTTCGCATATTACCACCAGATATTTCATCAATTAGTAATATTCCTGTCTGGTCAAAACCAAATTCATATTTGATATCATAAAGTTCGATAGCTTTTTTAGCTAATTCCGCTTTGATTAATCTAGTAATATCTTTAGTTAAATTAATAATTTTCTGATAGTCAGCATTATTTAAAATATTCAACTGCGTTAAAGCCTCTTCATTAATAAATGGGTCACCAGCCAAATCATTTTTCGTCGTAACTTCTACGTAATAATCTAAAGGAGCACCATCATTGATATATTCACCAAAACGCTTAGTAAAACTTCCTGTCGCTTTTAAACGACAGATTACCTCTAGCCCTTTACCAAAAACTTTAACAGGTTTTACAACCATCGTATTTTCAGAAAGATTGTAATCTACAAAGTGAGTCGGAATATTGTTAGCAGCCAAAAGCTTAAAGAAATAAGCGCTCATCGCTAAACCAGCCTGTCCGGCACCTTCAATCTTAAGACCTGTAGAATTCGCTCCCGGATCGAAAACACCATTAGCTGATGTCACGTCGTCTTTAAATTTAAGCAAATAATTTCCGTCTTTTAGTTTGAATACATCTTTAGTTTTTCCGATATATATAGACTCCATAATATTCTCCTTCATAAATTATTTTAGTTAATGAATCTTTTGCCGATATCTTTTCTATAAAAAAGTTTATCAGCTTTGACATCTGAAAGATTAAGATAAGCAGCCTGAAAGGCTTTTTCTAACGTTTCTCCTTGGCCCAAAACAAACAAAACTCTACCGCCATTTGTTTTAAGAATATTGTCTTTGATTTTAGTTCCCATATGTAAAATCGCCGGATTATTTTTTATTTCTAAAACAGAACCATTTTGATAATCACCTGGATAACCGATTGAGGCCATTACAACTCCTAAAACATAGGAAGAATCAATTTCTAAACTTAAATCTTTTCCTTTTAATAAATCAAGAATTACTTCTGATAATTTGTTTTTAACTTTAGGTAAAACTACTTCCGTTTCCGGATCACCAAAGCGAGCATTAAATTCAATTACCTTAATTCCTGCTTTAGTAAGAATCAAACCAGCGTAAAGAATTCCTGAAAACGGTGTCCCGTTTTTATATAAAGTTTTGGCGACTGGTTTTAAAACCTTTTCTACTGCCTCACTTATAATCGAATCTGTCACAAATGGAACTGGTGAATAGGCTCCCATGCCACCAGTATTTGGTCCTTGATCGTTATCAAAAGCGCGTTTATGATCTTGAGCTACTGGTAGCGGAAAAACTTTTTCATTATGAACGAAAGCCATTAAGGAAAATTCTTCGCCTTCTAAATATTCTTCAATAATAACTTTACCTGAATTATATTTATCTTCAACAAGCATCAATTGCAAAGCCTCAATTGCTTCTGTTTCCGTAAAAGCAACTACTACGCCTTTACCAACAGCTAAGCCATCATTTTTAATTACTGTTGGCACACCAGTCCTTTTAACATAACTAACCGCTTCCTGATAATCAGTAAAACTTTGGTAGTTAGCAGTCGGCACATTGCTTTCTACCATAATCTTTTTAGCAAACTCTTTTGAGCCTTCAATTTCGGCACTACTTTTATTTGGTCCAAAAATCATTAAGTTATGTTTTCTAAATAAATCACAAATACCATTCATTAAAGCACTCTCAGGACCAACAATCGTTAAATCGATTTTTTCCTTTAAAGCAAACTCTAAAAGTTTTTCATTATTTAATTCATCGATTTCAACAAGTTTCGCATCATTGGCAATTCCCGCATTTCCAGGTGCCGCATAAAGTTGATGACTTTTTTCTTCGGCCAATTTTTTGATGATGGCATGTTCTCTACCACCACGGCCAATAACAAGTATCTTCATAATTTAGTGCCTAAAATGGCGGATGCCAGTAAAAACCATAGCGATACCCAGTTCATCACAGGCTTTAATCGAATCATTGTCGCGAACGGAACCGCCTGGCTGAATAATAGCTTTAACTTGATAAAGGCTAGCCATCTTGACAACATCATCAAAAGGAAAGAAGGCATCGCTTGCTAAAACCTTTGGTCCAGAGCTTAAAGTTGCACTTTGCTTAAGTGCAATTTCGGCACTGCCAATTCTGTTCATTTGACCAGCACCAACGCCAAGAGATTGACCATTTGCCGCAACAACAATCGCATTAGATTTTACGTGCTTACAAACCTTCATCGCAAAAGTAAGATCCTTAATTTCTGCGGCTGTTGGTTTTCTTTTAGTCACACAATTAAAAGTCTGACTATCAGCTGTCTCAATGTCCGCATCTTGAACAAGTAAACCACCACGCACTGAAACAAAAGTCTTAAATGGCTCTTTTTTATCCTGGAAAGAAATAGTTAACAATCTGAGATCTTTTTTGCGCATTAATATCTTTAGGGCTTCTGAAGAAAAACTTTCGGCAATAATAATTTCTAAGAATATCGGACTCAACAATCTAGCTAACTGTTCACAAACAACACCATTAAAACAAACAATGCCCCCAAAGATTGAAATTGGATCAGCCGCATAAGCTTTTTGAAAGGCTAATAAATGGGTCTTATCAGCACCAACACCACAAGGATTCATATGTTTGATTACTACCGCTGCCGGCTCTTCAAATTCTTTAATTAAATTAAGAGCTGCTTCAGCATCATTGATATTGTTATAAGATAATTCCTTACCATGTAGCTGAGTCGCTGAGCTTAAGGAAAAACCAGCTGGATTTACTTCTTTATAAAAAGCCGCCTTTTGATGCGGATTTTCACCATAGCGAAGTTCATTTTGTTTTTGAAAAGTTAAAGTCAGAACTTCTTCTTTATTTAGATAATCAGCGATTTTCTGGTCATAAAGCGAAGTCAGTCGGAAAACTTTAGCCGCAAGCCAAGCCTTGGTTTCTAAGCTAGTATCACCAAACTCTTTTAGTTCGCTAATGACTTTAGAATAATCAGATGGATCACAAATAGCAGTCACAGAAGCATGATTTTTAGCTGCACTTCTTAACATCGAAGGTCCACCGATATCAATATTTTCAATCGCCTCAAGAAGCGTGACGCCTGTTTTTTTGATTGTTTCCTCAAAAGGATAAAGGTTAACAACAACAAGATCGATATAACTGATACCATTATTTGCTAAAGTCTTCTCATCTTCCGGATTATCCCTTCTGGCTAAAAGTCCTCCGTGAACCTTAGGATGCAAGGTTTTTACGCGACCATCTAAGATTTCTGGAAAATCAGTTACTTCTTCGATACCTATAACTGCTATTTTATGCTCGATAAGACTCTTTTTTGTCCCACCGGTAGAAATCAGCTCAAAGCCTAAGAGCTTAAGTTCCTTAGCAAATTCAATCAAGCCGGTTTTATCACTTACACTAAGTAGTGCCCTCTTTTTTCCGTTACTCATATTTCCTCCAAAATTTTATTGATAGCCAAAGGATAAAGCTGATGCTCAATCCGATGGATTCGCTTCGTTAAACTTTCCAGACTCTCATCTTTTTTGATTATAAGAGCTTTCTGAGCAATAATCTTACCACCATCTACTTCTAAAACAACATGATGAACGCTGACCCCAGTAATCTTAACTGGATAATTATAAGCATCCGCTATTGCATCCTTACCTTTAAAGGCTGGAAGTAAACTAGGATGAATATTAATAATCCTATCTAAATAAGCTAAAATAAGTTTCATGCTGATAATTCGCATATAACCTGCTAGACAAACAAGTTCGATTTTATTGATTGTCAGATGATAGATAATTTCATCTTCATAGGCATCCTTAGACGAAAAGTCATTAGGATTAAGATAAATGCTTTTAATCCCAAGTCGTTTCGCTCTTTCAGAAACAAAAGCATTTTTTCTATCATAAAGTACAAAGACTACTTCGCCATTAATTAGCTTTTTTTTACAAGCTTTAACGATTGCTTCAAAGTTAGAGCCACTGCCACTGGCAAAGACCGCAAGTTTTCTCATTCGATTACGACTCCAGGTTTATCAGTAACACTACCAATCAGATAACTTGTCTCACCAAACTTATGTAATATTTCCATAACTTTTTCTGCATCGCTTTTTTTAACAACTAAAGTAAGTCCAATTCCCATATTAAAGATTTCATACATTTCTTGATGAGAAACTTGACCATAATCTTCTAGCAACTTAAAAATCTTAGGAACTGGCCAACTACCTTTAGTAATCTTGATTCCCTGAGTCTTTTTGATGCCACGCGGAAGATTTTCCACAAAGCCACCACCAGTAATATTCATTAGCGCTTTAACTTTGACTTTCTTCATTAATTCCAGGATCGGTTTAACATAAATTCTTGTTGGCGCAAGCACCACATCTCCTAAAGAGGCTCCTAAGTCATAATGTTCTGAAAGTGATAATTTATTATCCTGAATAATTTTTCTTACTAAAGAATAACCATTAGAATGAATGCCGCTAGAAGCTAAACCAATAAGCAAATCACCAACTTCAACATCTTCACCAGTAATAAGTTGCTCTTTTTCAACAGCACCGACCGCAAAGCCAGCTAAATCGTAATGATCTTTGGCATACATATTACTCATCTCGGCAGTCTCGCCACCAATTAAAGCACAACCAGCTTTCATACAGCCATTAGCGATACCACTGACGATTGCTTCAACTTTTTCAGGGATTACTTTGTCTGTCGCAATATAATCGAGGAAATATAAAGGCTCTGCTCCTTGCGCTAAAATATCATTAACACACATCGCTACTAAATCTTCACCGATTGTATCATGCTTATCCATTTCAATCGCCAATAACAGTTTAGTTCCAACACCATCAGTACCACTGACAAGAACCGGATTCTTATAATTTAATGCCGATAAGTCAAACATACCCCCAAAAGAACCGAAACCTTTCATCATCCCAAGTCTGTTAGTTCGCATCGTCTGTTTCTTTATTCTTTCAACTGCATCATAACCAGCATCTAGGCTTACACCGGCTTCCTGATATTTCTTGGACATATAATCCCCCTTATTTATTCCTTATTATCCTGATAAACAGGAGTAGGATAATCTTTATTAAAGCAAGCCATACAACAAGTCTCATGACCAATTGCTTTTCTTAAACCTTGTTCACTAATAAATTCCAGTGAATCGGCATTAATCATTTTTCTTAATTCCTCATTTGTTTTTCGGGAACTGACTAAGTCATCATATGTTTGGGTATCAACTCCATAAAAACAAAGATACTTCATCGGCGGCGAAGCGATTCGGATATGCACTTTATTCGCTCCGGCATTTTTGATTAAATTAACAATTTGTCTGATAGTTGTACCTCTGACAATCGAGTCATCAATTAAAACAACATTCTTGTTTTTAACAAGTGCCGATACAGCTGACAATTTCATGCGCACACCTTTTTCCCTTAATTCCTGGGAAGGTTGAATAAAGGTGCGACCAATATATTTATTTTTAACTAAACCCATTTCGTAAGGAATTTTAGTTTTTTCACTATAACCTACTGCTGCAGAAATTGACGAATCAGGAATCCCGATAACAATATCTGCATCCGCTGGATGTTCTTCTGCTAAAATAATACCTGTTCTTTTTCTTGCGGCATGCACATTAATATTGTCAATATTGGAATCTGGTCTGGCAAAGTAAATGTATTCCATCGAACAAATCCGATTAATCCCATTTGGAGCAAAAAAATGCGAAGTTACTTTACTATTCTCAATAGCTACTAACTCGCCCGGCTGAATATCTCTGATAAACTCCGCTCCGATAATATCAAGCGCACAAGATTCACTAGCAAAGATATAACCATCCCTAAGTTTGCCTAAACAAAGTGGTCTTAACCCCTGACGATCACGAGCCGCATACATGCCTTCTTTTGTCATAATAACAAAGGCAAATGCGCCTTCTAAAATATTTAGCGCCTGCATAATCGCATTGTGTTGATTTTTATGGCGCTCTCTTTTTAAAAGATGGGCTAAAATTTCACCAGTACTAGTCGACTGGAAGATTGTACCTGACTGTTCTAGATAAGTCCTGATAGCTTTAGCATTAACGATATTACCATTATGGGCAAGCGCAAAATCACCTGTAGAATGCTTGAAATAAAAAGGCTGGACGTTTTCGATTCCTCTGCCCGTTGCACTAGAATAACGAACATGGCCAAGAGCACAATCACCAAATAAACTAAGGATGTTTTCATTATTAAAGACTTCCGATACTAATCCGTTACCTTTGATACGATGAAATTCAGCCCCTTGATGGGTGACAATGCCTGCGCCTTCCTGGCCGCGGTGCTGAAGCGAATGTAAACCATAATAAGCTAATGTCGCTGCATCTTTGACATTATAAACAGCAATAACACCACATTCTTCATTGATTTCCCGTTTCATCATTAAAATACTCACTCCTTTATCCGGTCTAAAATCTCCGAATAACTTTTCTTTAAATCACCTAAATCAAGTTTTAAAACATCTTTATCGAGGCGCTTTTTTGTTTTTTTATCCCAAATTCTGGCAATATCTGGCGACAACTCATCAATTAAAATGATTTCTGTTCCAACTTTACCAAAATGCAATTTAAAATCAACTAACAACAAACCTTTCTCCAAAAAGAAGTTTTTTAGTAGTAAATTTGCTTTTTTAGCTATTTTATAAATTACTTTCAAATCTTTTTCTTTAAATAGCCCTAACGCTACTGCTTGAGAGTCATTAATAAGTGGATTCCCTAAATTCTCATTAAAATAACAAATTTCAAAAACGGGCTTTTTAAGATTTTTTCCTTCTGGTACTAAAAACTTATCCGCAAATTTTCCTGAGGAAATATTTCTTACAACTAAACCTATTGGAAAAGCAACTGTTTTTCGGCATAAAAAAGCATCTTCCGTAAGTCTTTTCTCAAAGTGAGTCGGAATGCCATTGGCATTCAGATAAGAAAATAATAGTTCATTAATTTTAGCCACAATAATTCCTTTATCAGGAATATTAGCTTTTTTAATACCATAAAAAGTTAAAGCATCATCTTTAAAGCGAATTGCTAATTGGTCGTTATTATCCATTTTGAAGAGTTGTTTGGTTTTACCATCAACAAGCATATTCTCTCTTCTAAGTTCAACCATTATTGCTTCTCCCTAAAATAATTGATTGCGTTTAAAAAGATATCTTGAGAAACCTGATTTGGAATATTTCTAAAAATATTGGGATTAGCTCTTTCACTATGAGCCATTTTACCTAAAATTAAACCACACGGAGAAATTAAAGCCTCAACAGCAGCTAATGATCCATTAGGGTTAAAATTGATATCCATTGAAGGCTTACCGTCAAAATCAACGTATTGATAAGCTACTTGACCATTTTCCACCAAACTATTTAATGTATTATCATCTGCCCAGAACTTACCTTCACCATGGCTGATCGCTACTGTTTGAATATCATTAGCTTTAAAGTTATTAAACCAAGGTGATTTAGCCCCAGTATACCTGACTTTTACAAGTTTAGAAACATGACGGTTGATATCATTATGGAATAAAGTCAAGTTCCCGCTAGCTAAAAGACCAGATTTAATTAAGGCCTGAAAACCATTACAAATCCCTAAGATTAAACCTTTACGGCTTAATAAACTATCAATTGCTTTTTTAACGGCTGGCTGATTAATTACATTAGCAATAAATTTACCACTACCATCTGGTTCATCGCCTCCAGAAAAACCACCACTAAAGACTAAAATATCTGTTTCTGTGATTTTTTGCGCTAAAAGCTTAATAGCTTCCGTAATATCTTTAGCACTCATATTATTAAACACTAAAGGCTCTATAGTTGCGCCATGTTTAGAAAAAGCACTGATAGTGTCATAATCACAGTTAGTTCCTGGAAAAATAGGAAGTAAAACTTTCACTGCTTTTTTTGAATTAAGATTACTGATTTTTTTATCTGGATAAGTAATTTCTTCCACTTTTGGATAAACATTATTAGTATAATTTGGGAAAACTGGCTCTAAGCGGCTTTCAGAAGCCTTTTGAATTTCTTCGAAGTTAAAACTGTTTTCATTAATAAGAATATTGCCATTACTAGTTTTTCCTAATAAGATTAACGCATCATCTTTTAAGCTCTCTGTTGTTTCAATAATGAAAGCCCCTGGCATTTCCTGAAAAAGTAGTATTTCATCAAGTTTAATATTAAAACCAATTTTATTACCGATTGCCATATTAAATAATGTTTTTGATAAACCACCCATCGCCATTGATTCTGCGGCTAAAACTTTATTATCTTTAATTAACGCTGTGAGATATGAGAAGTTTTTCAAACAAGAAGCTAAATCAGGCAAGCCAAATTCATCTGTTTTTGGTTTTAAAAGATAAAGGTTGTTTCCTGTCTTTTTAAGTTCATTAGAAATTAGTTTGTTTGCTTCTTCTGTACAAAGTGCAAAAGCAATCAAAGCAGGTGGAACATGGATATCTTTAAAGGTTCCGCTCATTGAATCTTTACCACCAATAGCAGCTAATTTAAAGTTTTTCATGACTTTATAAGCCCCTAATAAGGCTTGAAGCGGTTTACCCCATTTTAAATCATCGCTACCGACTCTTTCAAAAAATTCCTGAAAGGATAATCGAATTTTGCTTAATTCACCGCCAGCCGCAACGATTTTGGCACAAGCTTCAATTACGGCATAGATACCACCTAAATAAGGACTATACGAAGAAATAAGCGGATTATAACCATGCGCTAAAAGAGTTGCGGTAGTTGCGGTTTTATCTAAAGAAGGGATTAATTGAATAGATAATGGATGTTCAGTTAACTGATACTTTCCGCCATAAGGCATAAATACAGTACCAGAACCAATTGTAGAGTCAAACATTTCCTTTAAACCACGGCTACTCGCATGATTCAAATCAGTTAAATTATTAAGTAGTTTCTCAGAAAGGTTTTTACCGGCTGGTGTTAAAGCAAAAGGTGATTCATCTGTTTTTGGCATACCAATCTTCGCTACTGCTTTTTGTCTGATACCATTTGTCTCTAAAAATGAACGCTTGATATCAACGATTTTTTTACCATCTTTTATTGCTGTCATCCGCCCATTATCCGTAACTTCAGCGATTTCCACAGCAACCAAATTTTCTTGATTACATAAATCAATAAAGGCTTTTACATCTTTAGCCGCAACAACAAAAGCCATTCGCTCTTGCGATTCACTTAATAGAATTTCCATCGGATTCATTCCCGGATATTTCAATGGAACTTTATCTAGATTGATTAAAATGGAAGGTGTTAATTCACCAACTGCGACACTAACACCACCAGCCCCAAAGTCATTAGCTTTTTTAATCAGTTTTGTGACATTAGGATTGCGCATCAATCTTTGTAGTTTTCTTTCTTCTGGTGCATTACCTTTTTGAACTTCAGCTGCTGAAACAACAATTGATTTTTCTGTTTGGTTTTTAGAAGAGCCAGTAGCGCCACCAATGCCATCTCTGCCAGTTGGTCCTCCAACATAAATAACTCTATCGCCTTTTTCTGGCGTAATTCTAACTACATGAGAAGCTTTAGCCGCACCAACTGTTGCGCCGGCTTCCATTCTTTTCGCTACATATCCTGGGTGATAGATTTCTTTAACATAAGTTGTTGTTAAACCAATCTGATTACCATAAGAGGCAAATCCTTCAGCTGCTCTTTTCGTTATAGTTCGTTGTGGTAATTTACCAGCGATTGTTTTTGAAATAGGCTCAGTAACATCGGCAGCCCCTGTAATACGCATACCTTGATAGACATAAGTTCTGCCACTCAGAGGATCTCTGATTGCACCACCTAAACATGTTGAAGCGCCGCCAAATGGCTCAATTTCAGTTGGATGATTATGCGTTTCATTTTTAAACATTACTAAGTAACGTTCTTGACTGCCATCAATAAAATTACAGTTTACAAAAATACTACAAGCATTATTTTCTTCACTGACCTCTAAGTCCTCAAGATTGCCATTAGCTCTTTCTAATCTAGCATTAGCAGTTGCTAATTCCATTAAAGTAAAAGGTTTTTCATCACGTTTTAAAGTTTTTCTTGTTTTAATATAATCTAGTAATGTGTTTTCGATTTCCGTTTTTAAGAAACCATCTTCAAAATCAATATTCGTTAATTCAGTTTCAAAGGTCGTATGCCGGCAATGATCACTCCAATAAGTATCAAGCATTTTAAGCTCTGCTTCATTTGGATCGCGACCTTCTTCTTTAAAATATTTTTGAATAAAAGCAAAATCAGCCGGCAACATCGCCAGATTTAATTCTTCATGGACTTTATTAAGTTCTTTCTCATTAAATTTAATGAAACCTGGAAATTCCTGATAAGGCTTAATCGAATAATCAAGGTCTAGAGCCAATTTATTTAAATCTTTTACTCTTGATTCTAAAGGATTAAGTAAATACTTCTTAACTTTAACTAATTCGTCTTGTTTTAAACCCGTAAACAAATAGATTTTACCAGTTGTTACAACAGCTTCTGAAAGTGGATCAATCAATAAAATACATTCCATAGCGCTTAATGCCCTTTGGTCAAACTGACCAGGTAAATATTCTAATGCCAAATAGTCTTTACCCGTTAAATTCAAATCACTTAATACAGTATCCGTGATTGGTTCGCTGATAATTTGGTTTTTAAGCTGTTCGGTGATATTAGGATTAAGTTTAAAAATATCATAAACATTATAAATATCTAGATTAGTTATTTTTAACGCTAATGATTCATTTAATTCCTGGATTAAAAGCTTTGAGGCTGTATTAAAATGTGCTTTTTTTATAACATAATAACGAACATCTAATAATTTACTCATGATTATTCTCCTTATATATTTTCAAACTTTCTTCTAGATTGTAATTGATAAAGGTAAGATGACCCATTTTCCGCTTATGGCGAATTGACTTCTTACCATAAAGATGAATTTTTATATCTTTAAAGGCTTTTGTCTGGGAAAGCTTATCTAGTAATTTAACATCATCACCTAACAGATTAATCATTACTGTCGGTTGAATTAATTTTGTGTTTCCTAAAGTCATGCCAGTAACGCTTCTGACATGTTGTTCAAACTGACTAGTTTCACATCCTTCAATAGTATAATGTCCTGAATTATGTGGTCTTGGGGCCATTTCATTAAAATAAAGCGTACCATCTTTTAAGAAAAATTCAATTGCTAAAGTACCAATTAAAGATAATCCGTCGAGTACTTTAGAAGCAATCTTCTTAGCTTCTTGTTCTATTTCCTTGGAAATATTAGCCGGAACTGTTGATGTAAAAAGGATATTATCTTTATGAACATTTTCACTAACAGGGAAAAAGGCGGTTTCGCCTTTAGTGCTTCTTGCGGAAATAATACTTAATTCTTTTTCAAAAACCAAAAACTCTTCAAGAATACATTCCTGATTTTCCAGAAGTTTTTTACCATTTTCTAAATCAGTTTCATTTCTTAAAACTACTTGCCCATGACCATCATAGCCACCTTCAATAGTTTTTAAAACTGCAGGCAAGCCAATTTCCTGATACTTAGAAATTAGCTCTTCATAAGATTTAATAGCTAGAAATTTCGCTGTTTTAATTCCTAAATTAAGAGCAGCATTTTTTTCTACCAAACGATTTTGTGAATAATATAAAGGTTTATGTCCTTGTGGAATATTGAATTTTTTCTCTAATCCTTCAATCAAGCGATAAGGAATATTTTCAAATTCATAAGTTACGAAATCGCACTTCTGACAAAAAGACGAAAGCTTTAAGGGATTGTCAAAACTACTTTCCACAAAAATATCAGAAACTCCTTTAGCCGGACAGTCTGGATCAGGATCAAGCGTTGCGACAATAAAGCCCATTGCCTTAGCACTTAATGCAATCATTTTTCCTAATTGGCCACCACCAATAATTCCTAACGTCTTATTCATAGTTTACTTCCCTCAATTACTTTAGTATGAATATCTTTACGATACTTTTCTAAGTTATCCAAAAGCGCATTATCTGAAAGCGCCAATATTTCTGCTGCTAGAAGACCGGCATTTTTAGCTCCATTAATCGCCATAGTCGCAACTGGAACTCCGGCTGGCATCTGAACAATTGATAACAAAGAATCCATGCCATCAAGACTTTTCGATTTTATTGGTACACCAATTACTGGTAAAGTAGTAAGTGAAGCTACCATGCCTGGCAAATGAGCTGCCCCACCAGCACCTGCGATAATTATATTTATTCCGCGTTTACGGGCTTTCCTGGCATATTCAAACATCTCTTCAGGTGTCCGATGCGCACTAACAACTTGTTTTTCACAGGCAATATTCAACATTTTTAGAATATCAATAGCTTCTTGCATAACTGGAAGGTCACTGACTGACCCCATAATAACTCCTACTTTTGGCATTGGTAATATCTCCTTCTACGTTTAGAACAAAACGAAAATTTATTTTTGATACGGGGCTGATGCTCCTAATGAATAAAAAAATGGCATAGGTATTAGTTTCTGCCCATGCCAAAAAAAGAATCTTTTTGGTTATAGTCCTGAAATTTGGATCAGGGTAGAAACTTGCTCACCATATCAGAGCGATTATATAACACTATTTAATTTTTGAATCTAACAATTTTTGCAAAATTATCAAGCGTTTTGGGTCAAGATTATTAACAGCTTCCAAAACATACTTGATGCCTAACAAGGCATATTTTTCTTTTCCATAATCATGATAAGGAATTAATTCGGCTTTTAACTTATAAGGCCTTAGAATTAAAGCTAATCTTTCGATAAAAACATCTGTATCATTTATCCCTGGAATTATCACCGTTCTAATCGTTATTGATTTTTCCATTAAAGATAAATACTTAAGAAATTCATGCGCCTCATTAAATTCAGACTTTATAAACTTCTGATATTCCTCTTCGGTTGTCATCTTAAAGTCAAATATTATGTTATCGACAAGAAGAATAATGTTTTTAACTTTTTTTGTTAAGGCTATACCAGATGTATCAAGGCTAATATTTATTGAATGCCTTTTTAACTCCTGACATAATTTTAAAACAAAGTCTTCCTGAATCAGACATTCACCGCCTGATAAAGTAACACCACCTGTTGTCTTAAAGTAAGGTTGATACCTGAGTACTCTTTTAACAACTTCCTCTACGCTATAACTTTTACCTTTTAAATCCCAAGTATCAGGATTGTGACAATAAACACACCGTTTATAACAACCTTGAAAAAAAATAATAAAGCGAATACCTTTTCCATCTAAAGCCCCAAGACTTTCAAAGCTATGAATTATACCTTTAGAGTCTTTCATGGAAAGTACGTTTAATAACTTCTTTCTTATGCTCTTCACTTAAAGAGTTAAAGTTAACCGCATATCCAGAAACCCTGACTGTCAGATTCGGATAAAGATGTGGATTAGCCATGGCTTCCATCAACTTTTCCCGATGAATGACATTAACATTTAAGTGTTGGGCACCTTGAGCAAAGTAACCGTCAAGGATATCAATCAGATTAGAATTCTGATTTGAAGCATTTTTTCCTAATGTTTCCGGAATTACCGAGAAAGTATTAGAAATACCATCTTGCAAGTAATCATAATTCAACTTCGCAACACTGTTTAAACTTGCTAGTGCTCCTTCCAAGTCACGATTATGCATTGGATTTGCACCTGGCGCAAAGTATTCGCCTTTCTTTCTACCATCTGGTGTAGCACCAGTCTTTTGACCATAAACTACATTAGATGTAATAGTCAGAACACTTACCGTATGTCTAGCATTGCGATAAGTCGGGAATTCTTTTAAACTGTCATAAAAACTCTTAACGATATCTTTGGCAATATCATCGACACGATCATCATCATTTCCGAAACAAGGAAAGTTACCTATAGTCTTAAAATCAACTATCAGACCTCTTTCGTCGTAAATCGGCGTAACTTTAGCATGTTTAATAGCACTTAATGAATCCGCAAGTACAGACAAGCCAGCGATTCCAAAGCCAACAAGTCTTTCTACTTCTGTATCATGTAGAGCCATCTGTAATCTTTCGTAAGCATATTTATCATGCATGTAGTGGATTACGTTGATTGTATTAACATAAGTCTCACAGAAATATTCCTGATATTCTAAATACAACTGCCAAACTTCCTGAAAATCCAAAACTTTATTTGGATAAACCGGACCAGACTTAGCGATTTTTTCACCAGTAATTTCATCACGTCCGCCGTTTAAGGCTAACAATAAGATTTTAGGCAAGTTACCACGAGCACCGAAATATTGCATTTCTTTTCCGGTTTTTAACGCCGATACGCAACAAGCAATCGAGTAATCATCAGCGAAATGTGGTCTGATTACATTGTCATTCTCATATTGTAAAGCATTAGTATCTAATGTTGTCTGAACACAGAATTTCTTATAGTTTTCCGGTAACTTCTCACACCAGAGAATCGTCATATTCGGCTCACAAGAAGCTCCTAAATTATAAAGACTTTGTAAGATTCTAAAAGAATTTTTAGTTACTAAGGCTCTGCCATCTTCACTAAAGCCAGCTTCTGCCATTGTGACCCAAGTCGGATCTCCCGCAAATAAATCATTATATTCACAAGTTCTTAGATGTCTTACCAAACGAAGCTTAATCACAAAATCATCAATTATTTCCTGAGCATCCGTTTCTGTGATTAATTTCTTTTTCAAATCTCTTTCAAAATAAATATCTAAAAATGTTGTAATCCTACCAATACTATTGGCCGCACCATTTTGTTCTTTTACAGCGCCTAAATAAGCAAAATAAAGCCATTGTACCGCTTCTTTAGCCGTCTCTGCCGGTTTTCTGATGTCAAAGCCATAGTCATCAGCCATTTGACACAAGTCCTGCATAAACTCAATCTGCTTAGCAACTTCTTCAATCAAACGGATATTATCATCAGACATTGCCCGTTTCTGTAAAAGTTTCTTATCTTTTTCTTTTTCTTTAATTAAGAAATCCATTCCATATAAAGGAACACGCCTGTAATCGCCAATAATTCGTCCGCGACTGTAAGTATCGGGAAGTCCAGTTATAATTCCAAGTTTTCTTAATTTGCGCATTTCTTCTGAATAAACTCTAAAAACTCCATCATTATGAGTAGTTCTGAACTTAAATGAATCCAAAACCTTTTGACTTATTTTATAATTATAAGCTTCACAAGCCGCTACCGACATTCTTAAACCACCAAAGGGATTAACAGCCCGACACAATGGTTTTTCTGTTTGCAGTCCAACTATAATATCTAAATCTTTGATAACATAACCTGGAGCATAAGCCCGAAGCGAGCTGACATTTTCGACATCAACATCTAAGACGCCGCCTTTTTCTCGTTCTTCAATTAAAAGTTTTTGAACATACTCATTTACTTTTTTGGTACGTGCTGTAGCACCTTTTAGGAATGAGCCGTCTCCGAGATAGGATTCAAAGTTGTTAATAATAAAATTACGGACATTTATCGAATCTTGCCACTTGGAGCCTTTAAAGCCTTTCCAGTAGCTATTTTTCCAATTTTCCTGCACTGCAGATCACTCCTTTCGTTTTCTTAAAACACAAAACACCTTTAAATTATTTGAAGGTGTTCTAATTATTTTTACAAAAAATTGGGTAGGGAAAAAGGTTATTAGTTTTGATATCTACAAATACGCATTTTGAGTCTTTGAGATCAAACTTCGCCATGTTTTCCTCCCTCTACCGATTAATTGACATATTTTTTACTATAATATTATAGCAAACTTATGTTTTGTTTGTAAAGTAATAATTATTAAAAATATAATAATAGTGTTTTCATAGTTAAATTCGCTATGTAGTTTTCCACTATTTTCCCATAAATAGCAAATCTTTAAACAATTTTTCCGCCAGTTGACTTCTTAATTCTGTTCATAATTGCCAAAGTTTCTTCGCCTTCAAAATTTTCTAAAATTATATATGAATATTTTGTTTCCGCTTCTCTTAGTGTTGAAAAATATTTCTTTTCTGCTTCATCTAAACTTTGTCCTAAAGAAATTACTGCTTTGCCATCAAACTGATTAACATAATTTTTCCTGCCGATAATAACTGGGTTCAAAGCTTTATCATAAGCTTTTAGAGCTGATTTTATATCCTGAGCCATTACACATTCTACAAGCGGGGCATAATGTTTATATTTCATTCCTGGAGCTTCCGCAATCAGGACTTGATCTGTATCTTTTATTCTAAGTTTAGGAAGGACTTCCAATAAATCTGAGGGTTTAATCCTTCCTGGTCTTAAAAGCACAGGAATATCTTTAGTCAAATCGATAATTGTCGATTCAATACCAACTTCACATTCACCACCATCAATAATTAAAGGAATCAGACTATCAAAATCAGCAAGTACATGTTTTGCGGATGTAGCACTCACCCTTGATGATAAATTAGCTGAAGGAGCCGCAAGCGGTAATCCACTTTTTTCGATTAATTCTAATGCCAGTTTATGATTAGGAATCCTAATACCAACTGTATCTAACAATGGACTAACTGATTTAGCAACTCTTTCGCTCTTTTTTAATATTAAAGTTAAAGGACCAGGCGCAAACAACTTAAAAAGTTGAACAGCTTCAGGCGTTGCTTCTGCCACTGATTCAAGCATCTTTAATCCCGCAATATGAATAATCAAAGGATTATCCTGAGGTCGGCCTTTTGCTTTAAAAATCTTTGAGACCGCAATGTCACTAAAAGCATTAGCCCCTAAACCATAAACAGTCTCTGTCGGAAAAGCAACAATCTCGTCGTTTTTCAAAAGTTTTGCGGCTTTATCTATTAATTCTTTTCCACCAATTTTAGTCTTCATTTAATCTCTCGCTTTATTCGTCATAATTTTCAAGATAATTTCTTAAAGTTTTAATTAACTCCAAAGAAGTTTCGTGTCTTAATTTTATTATACGTAAATTTTCATCATTACGCTGTGCAATAGTAATTGTACTTATTTCTTTTAAATTCAATAATATCTGTAAATAATTTGATAATACAGCTTCAATTATCGAAGAAACACCATAAATTCTTGCGGTACTATCAATTTTAATAGCGTCCGCTATCATTTCATTAATTTTTTCTAAATTTAGTGCATAGATATCAATATCATAATAGCGATCCCACACCGTCTCATAGTCACTGTCAAAACACCCGTTAATAGCTTTAATTACCTCTCTGACTGCCAAATGTTTAAGTTCCAGTTTGTGCATATTTCTGTCATGTTGTTGTTGCTGTTTCTGCAATTTTGCATTATAAAAAATATTAGTTATAGTCGCAACAGCCGCAGCTGCAGTCGCAATTGACATTATAATCGTAAAAACCAACATCCAACCTTCCATGAAAATCACTCTTCCTATATAAGTATTTTACCATAGATTTAGAATATTTTTTAAAAATACAATGCTAAAGTGTTTCAAAAGCGTCAAAACCGTGCTTACATAAAGGACAAATAATATCTGCCGGCAAATTATCACCTTCATGAACAAAACCACAAATTTTACAGACAAAACCTTTTTGATTATTACCTAATTTAACTGGTTTTGGTTTAATATGGTCAAAGTAATACTGATATGTAACGCTTGCTTCATCGGATAATGTCATAGCTTCTGTGACATCCGCAACAAACAAAGTATGTGTTTCATAATCAAAGCTTTCTGTGACTTTAGCCGAAATTACACCATTACAATGAACTGGTAAATATCTAATTCCGTTATTAGTTCTTTTATCTTCAAAATTAACAAACTTTTCTACATCTCTGCCACTTTTAAAGCCGAAACTTTCAAAAATACTAAAGGGAACACTTTCACTTAAAATCGAAATATTCAGTTCTTTAGTTTTCATAACTAAATCATGAGTAAGTGTATCTTTATTAATTGAAAAAGATATTCGGTTATTCTTTTCTGTAATCTGCATAACAGTATTAATAATACATCCATTATCTTTTTCGCCATCTTTAACCGAAACAACAAAAAGTCCATACGATAGTTTAAACATTGTCTTATCATCTTCAATAGTTCTTTCCATATTTAAGGCAATCTCAGCCGCAAGAGCATCGATTTCCAATAACTGGTTTCTATCCAAACTTGATTTTATCGTTAGCATACCATCAATAATCTCAATATTTTTACAAGCCTCAAACTTTTTTCGGATTAAAGAACCACTTTCAGGAGCCCAAGATCCATTTTCAATTATCGCAATTGTCCGATTTTGGATATTATGCGCAATAAGATCATTGATTAAAGCTTCCATAGTGACAAATATACCAGCATTATAAGTTATTGAGGCAAAGACAAAATGACTATAACGGAAAGCCGCAGAGATTATATAAGAAGCAGGAGTTACGGAGACATCAAACATCACTGTTTTTATGCCATTATCACGCAATCGGCAGGCTAATATTTCTGCGGCATTTTCTGTATTTCCATATACAGAGGCATAAGCAATCATTACCCCTTGTTCTTCTGGGGTATAGCTACTCCAAAGAATATATTTATCGATAAATTTATGGATATTTTTACGCCAGACAAAACCATGTAAAGGACAAATCATTTCAATCTTAAAGTCAGAAGCCTTCGTTAAAAGTGCTTGGACTTGCGGACCATATTTACCAACAATATTAGCATAATAACGTCTTGCCTCATCAATATAATCTTTAAAAAAGTCGACTTCATCCGCAAATATTGCGCCATTTAGGGCCCCAAAACAACCAAAGGCATCGGCAGAAAATAAGATTTTATCTGTAGAATCATAAGTTACCATTACCTCTGGCCAATGAACCATTGGGGCCATAAGAAAGTGTAACTTATGTTTACCTGTATCTAAAATATCGAATTCATTAACAACAATAACCCGTGAATCGGCCTCAAAATGATTGAATTGTTTAATAAACTTTAAGGTTTGCTCATTACAAACTATTTTCATATTTGGATACAACACTACTAAATCCATTAGTGAAGCTGAATGATCTGGCTCCATGTGCTGAACTATTAAATAATCTAAATCCCTTCCCTGTAATGCTTCTTCAAGATTTTCCAAAAATCTTTGTTTTACCGCTTTATCGACAGTATCGAATAAGACCGTCTTTTTATCATTTAAAAGATAAGAATTATAAGATACGCCGTTTGGAACGGAGTATACTCCTTCAAACATAGCTAAACGTCTATCGTTTGCGCCTACCCAAGTTAAGTCTTCTGTTATTTTTTTAATACAATGCATTTTTTCCTCTTCCTTCCTGATTTATAGATAATCAAACCTTTAACACCGAGTATTATATAATAATCATTATCATTTGTCAATAAATACGATAAATAACTTTTCTTTTGTTTTTGTCAGTTTAAAACTTTTAAAAAGAAGGTACACAAAACTATATAGCTAAACGAAAAAAGCTCCATTCATTTCAGAAAAGTGCCTATAATTTTTATATATCAAAAAATAATAGTTTTTAATAGAGCTCAGATTTAATTATAAGAACATTGCCATATAACGGATAAGTTTTTGTCTAAGTACTTTGGTAAGTCGCCTTTTCCTCTTTTAAACTTCATCATATTATTGTGGGCATTTCTGATGGTGCATATAGACATATAGGTATTTAGGATGTGGAAGTTTTCATTTGCTTTCAAAATACTATTTAGTTCGAAATATGAAGAAAGATGTTCTTGTTTTTTGAAGAAT
>Ga0131853_10002708_pt1 | contig 31766 bp, 19 predicted proteins | sample TergutLab28metaG_FD_92764 | JGI IMG/M metagenome (GOLD analysis project Ga0131853, IMG submission 92764) | Labiotermes labralis P1 segment gut microbial communities from Petit-Saut dam, French Guiana - Lab288 P1 (version 2) (version 2) | ecosystem: Host-associated > Arthropoda: Insects >... | reverse complement strand
TGTGTGTGTGTGAACGCTGATGTAATGGAGCAACCAAAATCATATTTTTTCAGGATAGTTTATCACTTATGAAAGTAAAGGATCGTCTGAGGAAACATTTGCCGATAAACAAGTACTCATTTCAACCATTGAATAAAGGTTAACAGATATAAAGTCGTTTCTAATCAAGTGTCTACCATCTGTAATATAAGTCATTGTGACAATCAAGATCATTCAGCCGTGTGCAAGACGACGCAGTTCCATGTTGCACGAAATACAGGAGAGGAGTGTTGCAGCCTTCGCTGTGTTAAGAGTTGTGCTGGGACCAAAACAATGCTGAATTATTGGAACAAACTAAAACCGTTCTTTTTGGTGGAGGAGTTGCAGTATAAACGAAATCATAAACTGTTTGGAACAGGAGAGACGTCAGTGCCTGAAATTGGATGAGAATTTTGTAAAATCGAGAACAGACACCTGAAACCTTTCTTCTAATAAAACCAACTACATGCGCTAATTTCTCAAATTTATTTTTGGAATAAAACTCTACATGTTTCGGACAGTTCCTCTGTCCATCATCAGGGGTTTTTCACTGTACACACAGCAATGGTATATGTCATAAAGATTACAGTTACAGCTTGCGAACAGGATCAGGACGGAACTGCAGTTCCATCCTGATCCTGCTCGCAAGCTGCCAGCAAACCTGTATGACATATACCATTGCTGTGTGTACAGTGACAAACTCCTGTTGATGGGCAGAGGAACTGTCCGAAACATGTAGAGTTTTATTCCAAAAATAAATTTGAGAAATTAGTGCATCTAGTTGGTTTTATTATAAGAATTTATCACGATGCACGGTCACCTGAATGTCAAAAGCTGAAATCATCTGCACAGGTAAATAGTTTTTGTGATACGAAATTTGAGGTTCTCATAGCGGTTTTGATGAATGTTTAGTTTCCTGGGATGTTAACGTTGTGTCGACTGAAAGTAGGCACGGAAGTTTGGAAGGAGGGTAGTGCTACCTTCTGTAGGGTCAACCGGTCCAACAGTGGACTGGTTGACTATCTGTAGTTTTCATACATCACTGATGTTCGTTTGTTTACAGCAGGTCGAGTTCTGTTGTTGTCACTGTACGTTGTAATTACTGCTAATGGCTTGGTAGGTGTAGAAATCTGTAACAGTTTAGAAGGGCAGCAATACACATACAGTCGCTCTGTCGCGGACACACGCTGCGTATGCCTACATTCATGATGTCTAATTTGGAGCATAACTAGGCTTACTAATTTTTAAGGGGAATCCTATCTGAAACTAAACGTATTTAGATGTTTAGACCGCTCATTATAAGCCTATGTTACTGTAATAACACGAGGGAAGACCAGTTAACACATGCTGCTGGATTCAGTGCTTATCGTCCGTCTCTGGCAGATATCGGGGTTAGACAAGTTCAGCCTTATCCCTGACCAAGGCCTTGGTCTTGAACGCAGAATGTGGCCTGGTTCTAAAATAGCTCTAAGCCTTAACTCAGCTAATCCGCGTAGGACGTGATCCGGAAATAGGTCTTGAATAAATATGCAGCGAACCTTCATGCTGTTTCATGATTCTTGCCAGAATAACACCGAGCGTGCCATCACACAGCGTGTCTCAGATGGTTGTACACTGTGTGTGCGCGTATGATGAGATGGGAGGGGAGTGTAGCATACAAAGGACATGTTTTAAACGCATACAAAATCTTGGTCGATAACGCGGAAATAGAGAAATAGAATAATAGAATAATAATACAAAGAATAACTCAAAGAAAGAGGGCGTGGATTGGGTTTGTCTGGCTCGGTGTAGATCCTAGTGGCAAGCTCTTGCAAACACCTTCGTGTTCCATCAAACGTGCGGAATTACTTGAGTACCTCGACTATCAGCTTGTCATTAAGTACCGCGCTCTGTAGACTTAGCAGTATGGGAAGAGTCGCGATGCCTGGGTTCCTTGATATGCTTCTAACTAATTCGACTATCAGTCATTTGCAGCAAGTGTACCGTCCTTGACCGCTGACGGTTTTCAATCCTGCTGGAGGCACATTGGTGTTGTGGCGTTATTCTGTGTCTCTTGCACCGTCGTTAAAGCGTAACATGTGGTGGGCCGATACACCTTCAAGGATTCATACCTAATATCTTAAGGATTGTTGTTTCAGAGTTTGTTATGAACCTGAACAGGTCATGGGGTCTTATCCATGAAAGATGGATACGAATTATATCACCATTTAATTAGAACAAACCCCCATATATACTGCACTGAGATCTTTTGGGACTTTTCGCTGTTCAAGTGTAAGTTGCAAGAAGTGTTGTTCCCATGTACTGTATTTACAGAGCTTTTCTTGTCTTATCGACTGTCCCTGCCTTTCGTTTGGGTGTCGGAGAACGTCTTTCTTTCCCACTGTTGAAGAAGGTAGCTGAACTAGTTGTTAATATACAAAATATGTCCTTAAGGAAATGCAGTAGCAACAACAGACTTGTTGCCCTCGTGTGGTGTTTAGTATAGGCCTGCCCTACCAGATACGCGTCCTCCCCAGCCTGAGAACATTTCAAACTTATTCTTCAGAAGGAATCAAGAAAGCCTGAAACTTGACAGAAATTTGAAATTGGCTCCAGTCAACATACGAACATTCCAGGAGCGTAGGTAGTTTCTCCCCTCCTACGCATCTGGTCCTCCGCTGTCGTGGCGAGGGTTTGCACCCATTGTGTGCGTTCCTGACGATTCTGCTTTTACAAGTCCCATTGCGTTTTAGTATGCAAAGTGCTCCACTCTCGTTATACGGTGGATATGCCTCGTAATTTCAATTCCGGCACCAGAACGGTTATTTCCATACTTTCGCTTTCGGCACCGAAACCTTTATGTATCGGAGACTTTTCCCTTTAAATTAATTAAAGGACTACATTGAAAGGTTTCCTGGAGCACCCTCGTCCCTTGAGTTGTGTCTACTTTCAAATATATTGTTGGATGATTATTTTCTTTTAACTTCTGACTCCCCACTTCCTCCGTGGTGTGGTTTGTCACTAGGCAGGGCTTCACTCTCTGCTGGTCTTTTCTTCACAGTCACAGATCACAGTTCATTAATATTCCTTTCTCTTCGTCTAGGTGGTTTCAGTTGAAGATCTTGACGCCCAGTATTTGGTTCTAAGGACAAAACCAAACCCGACATTCGAAGGATACCATAAGGATTCTAAACCACTTTCTCTGCCATACTCCGCTGCGGTATGATTGGCTCCTGTCTGGCGCTGTACGGCACAGTTATGTTCCGGTACGGTGGTTCGGTTACAGACCTGGTAGTGGCAGATATGAACACTGCAGACCGCTAACCGTAAACTGTAAACTGTACGATTCTGTTGAAGGAAACTGTCTTCCAGGATATGACGTCATGTAGTCTAATAATTGCAACGTTGTGTAAATCCCAGGGGCCAGGCTGCCCGGGAGACTAAATTTTGTACCTTTGCGCCTAATCATTGTGGATCCTCAGTATGGAACCTGCTGCATGTCACCCTTCTGGCGTGTAGAATTCTGAGGTGGCTTCTAAATTCTTAGAAAATTCATGTACCTGTTGTCTAATCGGAATTTACCAGTGTTTTGAAAGAACTAGCTGGCTTCGTCTTCAGACTAAATATCCTGAAGAAGAGAGCAGCAAGTGTCTCCGAAACAATTGTTGAAATATGTACAACAGCTTCTTTGTGCTGACGCCTTTTTTCTGGCTCTAATTTAAATACTGTTGGTAGTTTTTGCGATGTGGGCCCGGTAGCTCAGTAGCGACTGACTACGGGCTGGACGGTCCGGGATCGAACCCCGGTGGGGACGAGATTTTCCGCCCGTCCACACCGGCCCTGGGGCCCACCCATTCTCCTGTAAAATGGGTACCGAGTCTTTCCGGGGGGGTAAAGTGCGGCCGGGGCGTGCTGCTGACCACTCACCCCCTTCTAGTGCCGCGGTCATGGGAAAATAGAGCTATACCTCTACCCACTCTCTGGGCCACAGCGGGCCTGTAACGGGATCACTTTTTTTAGTTTTTTCGTCGAAGTGTACAAATGAATGGTGTAATTTTTCATTAATATTTATTTTGTGTGATTTTATTTGCTGTAACAACAGCAGCAACAGCAACAAAAACAACAACAACGACATAGTGTTTCATGATGTATTTGGAGGACTAAAGTGCATATTATTCTCGGTCAAATATGGTGTGTGGAAGCATGCAATATGTCTTGCCTGCCACCATTACAGGGCACCATTGTTTTCATAAGGCCTCTCTTCTGTTGCAGTATGTTGACTTGGACGAGTTTCTGTCTGAGAATGGGATCCCAGTGGATGGCGTACCCCAGTCAACAGTCCAGCAGCAACAGGTGATAAAGCAAAGTTCGCCATTGCCAGAGGCAGCTAGAGGTCTGCCCCATCCTCATTCTCTTCCTCATCCTGTACATACACCGCAACAGAGGGGAGGAGACCCACCAGGGCCCCCTGTGCTCGAGTTGGTGACCACAAAGAGAGAGCGCTCTCCTACGCCAAGTGAGCCGCTGTCTCCTGACACTCTCAACCCACCGTCACCTGCAGACTCAAGTAAGGGTAGTGTGGATCTTTTTATATCATGGAACCACCATACCACATTGCAACACTCAATCTATGTACTTTTTGTCTTTGTTAGAAATATAAGTTCTAAAATTTAATATGTATTATTTCAGGAACAGATCTCTAAGAAATGTGGTACTAAGTTAATGGATGAATGCTGGCCCTTCCTCCACATGATACTTTCGTTATTGTTACATATGTGTGGTCTACTGTACCTTCCACTCACAGGTTTGCTTACACTGTGTCATTTGTGTTTTAGCATTATCACTGGCATCATCTGGACGTGAGTTTGATCCTCGAACACGAGCTTTTTCTGATGAGGAGCTGAAGCCACAGCCAATGATCAAGAAATCTAGAAAGCAGGTATTAGATTCATATAAGCCAGTTTGTGTATACAGTATAACCAGCCATAATTGCATTTCAACAGCAGCTTTGAACAAAAATTTGCAGTGCTGCACTCGTGAGGAATGAAGGTTTCTGTGGCAGCTGTCATTTTTAAATATATTTTTTGTGGATATTCCAACATGAGCAGTTTCTGTCTTTGTGTTTGTAAAAGAACTTAACTTGGTTACTGGATTATTCATGATACACAGTAGTAGTTGTAATTAATTTATTGCTAAGTGTATTTGAATTTTTGTAACCTTGAGTAATGTCATCCCATTGTACTTATTAAATTAACCTCTTCATTGGTTATCAGACCAGTACAAAAGCATAAATGTTGTAACATTAATTTATTTCTTGTGTATAAGAAATAAATGAATGTTAGAACATTTATGCTGTTGTACTGGTCTGACAATCATTGAAAACATTGACTATTTGTAGCATTAATTAAAGTCACTGTTTGGTGCCCTTTAAATATGTTGCCATAGATTTAAAGTACAAGTTTCTTAGATTATGTATTTGACAATACTAGTATCAATATCCATCACTTGGATATGAGCTGAGCCAGTTCCATGTGCCGCCTATCTGTAAATATACTTCCCTTAGATCCATCTAAATTTTATATTCCTACATTTTCTTAGTGTTGCCTGTGGTTGTTTCCTGTTAAGCCTTCCCACCAAATTCTGAATTCATTCCTCAAAATGCTAAGCATACTGGTTGATTCCTGGAGTTCACTACTCTAAAACAGTAGGTAAACCATATAAAACCTGAGACTGTCATTGTCATATATTCAGTTTCATTTATAGTTTCTTCTTCTTCTTCTTCTTCTTTCATGGGCATTACAACCCCCTATGGGTTTTAGCCTTCTCAGTAATTCTCTTCCATTCTGCTCTTTCCTTACATTGCTTTCTCCACCCTTTTATTCCTGTTATTTGCATATCTTCTTCAATATCTGCTATCCATCTCTTCCTTGGTCTTCCTCTAATTATTTATATTTACTATCTAGACCAATTGCTTTGCTGGTCTGTAGGAGAATTTCTGTGTCATATTCTCCCAGTGACTTATATGTAATCAGCTTAAACAAATACCTGATATACTCCATTTATTTCAAACTCTTTTATGACTTTCCTAAATTTAATTGATAGCACATTTCAATGCAAAATTAAATAGTGATAGGAATAAGCATCCTCTTGGAAATTATAAGAGTAAAAGATTCCTGTTTATCTATTCCAGTTTTACTGTACACCTTGTGCACACACACTCTGTAATCTAACAAGTTTCTTTGGTATTCAGAATTTAATTAAATTGTTACAGTGTACCTCTCTTCTAACTGGCCCATATCATCCAATTCCATTTCAAATTCGTGATTGGGCTACTGCCTTTATTTAAATGTAAATTGTTACATGTAGTGTAAAATTTACAAGCAATTGAAAACGGCATGTGTTAACAAAGGATGCCTTATTTCACAATGTAATAACAGTCACTGTACCAGATTTACAGCCTTATGTTACTTGTAAAATGTTTGTGACAATGTGATACAGCACTTATACAAGGACAGAGAAGAATAGAGAGTAATCATTCGTAGTATAACCTTCTGCTAGAAATATCAGTGAATGACAATGACAATGATAATACTGTAACTATTAGAAATTTAGTGGCATGATGGCTGAGTGTGCGGACATACGGTACAAGAAAGAGCAGCCCACTTCTACAGAGGGTTTTTTCACTGTCGTATTGGGTGAGTGTTAGATGTGATGACGACAGTAAGTGTTGAAAGAGGAACAGTTTAATTCAATTTGACATTCACAGGACCGTGCATTGTGATTTATTCTTATAATAAAAGCCAACAAGATGCACTATTTCTCAACTTTATTTTGGTAAAGAACTCTACTTGTCTTGGACAGACTTACTGTCCATCATCAGGAGTCTTAATACTGTATTCACAGCAATTGGTATTTGTCATACTAGCTATGTTGACTGTCTGCTAGTAAACAGTCAACATAAATAGCATGACAAGTACCAATTGCTAGCAAACAGTCAAATAGTATGACAAATACCAATTGCTGTGAATACAGTATTAAGACTCCTGATGATGGACATAAAGTCTGTCTGAGATGTGTAGAGTTCTTAACCAAAATGAAGTTGAGAAAGAGTGCATCTTGTTGGCTTTTATTATAAGAGTATAAGAAAGTTTAATTCAAAACAGGTGTGCCGTATTTTGCTTGAAAGGTCCGAGGGAAACCATACAGAATGTAAGTCAGAATAGTGAACCTTCTGACCCAGCATAAAAGTCAAGAGTGCTGACCAAATGGCAGCAATATTTGGCATACTGTTTCTCACTTCTAATAATTGGTAATAGATTGTTACAAAGTATATGAACAAATTAGTTGTTTGGTTAATAAGCGATGTTCAATAAATGTAACTTTTTCTTCCAGCAGTTTGCAGTGCTATGAAACATACCTTTCAGTCCTACCCTCTGAGAGACTCTGCAGTAGCATATACGCTTATTGTCACAGTTAATTCCTGGAACTCATATTAATGTCACATTTCAAAGCTATGTTTGTCATTACTTTGAATACATTTGTCGCACAAACTGCATAAATAAACACACAGGATATGTCTTTCCATCCACCTATTCTTCCACATGTTTCAGCTCAGAAACTAGTGAACTGATTTGTATGGCAGTGTATGTGGGGTTTTACACCATAATTTTCTGCTTCTTATCATATGAAGTAACTCCCAACTTCATATGGAGTAACAAATTGAAGTTTCTTGAATTTTTTCAAAAACTCTTCATCTTTAAAAATAATATGCAAAATACGAAGCAGAAATTTCTTTATAAGCTTCAAATTACTTGAGCATTTTTCTGTTTGTTGAACATTTAATGAAGTCGAGGAAATTATATGCATCTTTGTGCAGTGTAGCAGCCTTACTTTTGATTACCTCTATCAGCAGTAGAATTATATATGCACTGAATGGACGTGATAACTGAGGAGCACAAAATCACAATGAACGCATTTTGAAATTCTGTATATTTCAAATTGGTGCACATGAAAGGTGACATCTTGAAACATGTCATGTTCTTATTTTCCTATATTTTGTTAAGGTTTTTTAATTAATATATTATTTTAAGACATTGTATCCACTGTAAAGGTTGGACAGATCATGACATTTAGAGTGAGTCCAGTGAAATAAATATGGTTTTTTAAAAGTTCTGTCCAAAAATTTGTCTGTGGGTACTGCATGTACTATGCATTAGTCAGGACAGCCACTCTTCTTAACTAATATTTTATTCACATGTACCATATATGCAAAAAGGTGCATTACCCCACACATAACTGCACTTTGTATAGGTCCCTTGCAGTACATGTTTACAGTGTATCGATATCTTGCATTAAGTATATTTATTATACCACTCAGTGGGGATGTGTAGCCTAAAGAGTATCTTGCAGGTTTGAATTTTTGCACATAATTTCATGAGATTACTCTGGTTGGAGATCATTGACAAGTTTGATTGTGATCATATGGAACTTTTAATTCCATTTTTTAACTTCTGTACAGCAAGTTCCAGTTCAGAACTGAACCCCTAGCTATAGACAGGGGTTGTGATAGTATGCTAGCAGGTCAGACTTATCACACACCTTACACAGGGTGGTATCTGACAGTGAACAGCTGACATATGATACTATAAGGAAAATCTGCATGAAGAAGCACAGTTCAGAATGTCACATGAACTGTCCTAGAATTGAACTTGCAGCCTCTCCTTTGTACTGTAGAACACAAGTCAAATTGTTTTGGCTGACACCTACTACCTGACAACTCTGTATTGTTGGTTAGTTACTATCTGCATTTTTCAGATTCCTGTAAGAAAACTAGATGCATAAATCTATGTACATTTTTCAGATGTACAGTTTGGCAGAATTATGTAGCAGGTCGGCAAAATAGTTGAAAAGAGAATGTAATACTTTGGAGAAATTACTCATGTAATAAATTTCGTTTGTGAGGCTATCAAGTATTAGAATTTGGCTTTTAACACAGTCAAAGAAAGCAATAGGTATTCAGTTTAACTTGTACAGTTTGTTCTGTGAAACATGTCTGTTGAAAAATTCTGTCTTAATGTGACCAGACATATAAATAATGACCAGTAATGCCTATGTCATGAGCTTTATGGTGAATTCAAGAGTTCAGCATAGGGAGTTGCATGACTGGTCAATGAACAGCATTTTTAAGATTTTAAAGGTGATCTCCAGCAAAATTTGGGCATATTATGTTAAAAGCATGTTCTTGTAGATGAGCATTCCTGTGTGTTGTTGAATTTAGTTGATGTGAAGGTATGAATGATTTTTTTTCTTTCTTTCAGCTTTGGCTGTTAGAAATGGGGCATGAACAGCAACAATGTTGGCAGCCTGTTGCTACAAATATAACAAGAAATATTTTATTTGTATTTAGTTCAATGTACTGCAAATAACAGGTTATTATAATTAGATCTATAATTTACATCAAGTACCTGGGTTTTATGCAGTGTTGTTTAATATAATGGATAAAGATAATTATGTTCACAGTCTAAATAATGTGTTATGTGGGACAGACATGAACCAAAATTAAATCCATGAGAGGGGCCCTTAATGACTACTGTCTGTACTAAGTTCAATTGAAATTTATTTAGTATGTTTTGAGATGGAAAATTGAGATATACACACTTCCCATTGTAAGGGTGTTTCAAAACCTTCTTACAAAAACTCATACATTTTCATTTATTTTGCTTTATCTTCTAGGTACACAGGCTTCACATTACATTTACTTATATATGTGTGATGTAACCCTTAATTTGTTATTAATTTCATTAGTTTGTTCCGGATGATTTGAAGGACGAAAAGTATTGGGCCCGTCGCCGCAAGAACAACATGGCTGCCAAAAGGTCAAGAGATGCTCGCCGTGTGAAGGAGAACCAAATAGCTTTACGAGCTGGCTTCCTTGAGAAGGAGGTATTGATATGTACATAAGTGTTCTGCTAAAGCTCAATACACGGTCTAAACGTTTTTGTTTGTGTATAATTTAAATATATATAAATATATAACTGTGAATCCAGTGTACACAGTGTAAAGTGGCCACATGACAGTCACGCTTAATTCATTTTGTGAGGTTGCAGTTAGTAACATTTTGCATTAACACACTTAAAAATTCTTTTGCCCTCTCTCTCTGCATACATAATGCATAATATTTGCTACAACAAAACTACCCAACAGGAAAAGCACACAAACACACAGCTGTAGAATTTCAACAGCCATTTTTCCAAACCTACCTTCTCCAAGCCCAGGAGCAAGGTACCTTCCTTGGACCCTTAGCTTTTTATGTCTACCATTTAGTGTATTAACACCCATCAATGTGAAATAATACCATTTTATTTTCTGTTTAAATTTCTTATTATTTCCTCTTTACTCTATTTGTTTATTTTAACAGTCCTGTTTGTTGTAATAAATTATGTTTGTACTATTTATTTATGTATCACGATTAATAAATATTTAATGCTGATCCAATTTGGGCGTTTTTGCACCTTGTAGCAATGGGCTGTGTTGCTGGTGTTTCAGAGGAAATTGTTTAGGTTTTGCACAGGGCCTGGGAAGAGGGTGGGAGGGGCTAGTGGCTGATCTGGACCAATTGCAGCAGTGAGCATGGAATGTGACAAAATTGACCCTCATCATGGACTCAGGTCAGTTGATGTAACAAATATTCTTTTCTTTCTTCTATATTTTCACCCATACAAGTGCTCAATATGCACAGTTTTCTGCAACTTTGTGTACTGTGGGTTGAGAAACGTGAGATAGATTGGTGAATAAAATTTTTCCCATGATTCCATCCGACTGCTGATGGTGGAGTTATGCTTCTCATTGTGTACCGCAGCTTGAGTGGTGTGGAATATGGCCATGAGATAATGCAATACCCTTGCAGTGCAGGGTAGTTGGGGTGGGGAGTGACAAAATTAAGGGTATGAATGTGGACCCAAAAGGGAGGATAAATTAAAATAAGGAGTTGCTGATGCTGCACCTGATCCAATCAAGGGCTGATTTAAGTAACCTCTCTGCTGCGTAAACGCGTGAATGATCAAATGGGCATGGCATAGCTGGTAGCCTCTTCAGGTTTTGGAGTAATTTAATTTTTGTGGCTTTGTGAATGCTAGTGCTGGTGTCATGGGGCCACTTACTAATGTCATCATCTAAATGCTTTCTTTCTTTTTGTTCAAAAGAGTGCCAGTACTCCGTGACAGAACACAGGTGCTGGTACTCATACCATGACAGGAGGTACAGTAGCAAATACTCCCTGCCTATAAATAATAAAAAAATAACTCTTGATATTGCTGTTTCATATTATGATAACATTATTGGAATATGAGAACAAACAGGCTCTACTTTTCACATTTATAATAGACATCTAATTCATAATCCATAAAGTTGCACGCTGCATCACATTACCAGGCTATGTTAACTGGTCCAGTCATTCAGGCAATAGAGTTGGAGGTCCCTTTCTTACTCCCTTTGTACATTCCTCTTATGAGTAATGTAGCCCACAAGGCTTCTCAAAATTTGCATGAGATCTTTTAGACTCCCAGAGATTTTAGCCCCATGCTGTTCTTGACCAGTCAGAGCCTGCAGCATATATTGGGAAGTGAGAGCTGTATTGTTTTCTGTTCTCTTGTGCTGGTATTCTGCTGACATGGTAAAATAGAGTTTGTGCAGTCGGTAGAAGGCCATGCCGATTCGTTTGTGCATGGTTGTTGCCTCAGTGATCCTTCCCATGTGGTGGAATGCACTGTAGATCTGCCTTTAAGAGTACCTACTCTTTAAAGTTCTTCTGAGGTGAGCCACTTTGATAAAAGACATCACACAATATAAGAATAGTAGAACCAGACAGACTACTGGATCTGTCATCTGGAATGACTGGCACTGACAGAACATTCAGTCGCCCAAGACCACCACATACAGTTTGACAGCACAGTGTGGCGTTAGCAGAGTTGCCTTATTATGTCAGCAGACTCATTCAAAAAGGCATTGAAATCAAGCAACTCAAAAGCTGCAGCAGAGGAGCCCTGCATAAAAGAGGATGATCGATACTTTTAAGCAGCAGGGAGGACACACACAAACAACACTTTCATTCCCTACTCCCTTCAGTCTTGAAGATGGTGCCAGCAATTTCTTCTGAGAAGAAAGCAATACAGCTCACTTTCAGATGATGTAAATACCCAAGAACTGGATTATTGTGTAGTTTTAATAACCATGGGAGTACGAAGTAATTTATTATGGATTATTTACCTGTAATTGCTGTCTTTAAGCTAATAGAAAATGCTTTATGGTTTAATTAATTGTATGTAACAAGTTACTTTCAAGGAACATGTTTCTTTTGTGAAACAAGAATTTTGTGTATTTAGATTTGTTTATAGTAGGAATGACACATAAACCATTATAGCTGCCCATATGATGTATCCAGTTTGGCCAAACAGATACCAAAATGTTGTACATGAAGCATCAGTAGGTATTTTAAAAATAACAAACCCAGTGACATTGTGTAACTTTGAGATTAAGCCTGACAGCCTTCAGCTAAATTACTGGAAACCTGTATGAATGGAATATATGCATAGAGATATATTCAAAATTTGTATGATCATTAAGTTGTAAGAATATAAGGGAAATTAGGCACATTATTTCTGGTGGGAAGTTGTTGTTTGTTTCTTATGTAACAACTAAAATTGTTTGTGTAACTGTCTTGACACAGAACATGGGACTACGCCAGGAACTGGACCGGCTCAAAAAAGAAAATCTTCTACTTCGAGACAAGCTCTCCAAGTTCACAGATGTCTAGCTTTTCACCATCCTTAACAATACCACCATCATCGCCACCACACCGGTCATGTTCATCGTCATCATCATGTTAGTTATAGTGAGCAGTAGCACCACTTGCTTCATACCACCTCACTTTGCTACTGGCTGGAACCAGCGCATTGTTACTAACTCATCTGGTGGTGCTGGAGGATCCACAATCTTCAGTGCAGAGAAGTGGACAGATCCCAGCTGTATGTCTTGCAAGAAAACTGCCAGGTCACAGGTCACTGAATCTGAGCATTTCTGGCAGAATAATCTGATTGACTGGGAGTTAAATTTGAAACAAATAATTCTATGTAATAGAAAGTAGCTATCCACAGGAATAAGTAAATGAATAAGGCATAGCTATATAATTCAGGTTTAGTAATGTACATTGGGAGTAACCTGATTTTCTTTGCAAGTAGTGTATAAAATGAACACACACTGGAGAAGTCTAACCTGAAAAACTACCTAATGGATTTCACCAAAATTTGTTATTTTGGGAATCTGTACTAAAATATGCAACAGTAATTTAAATTTGGTCCATATCAGTCCCTTTGTAAATCCTACAGCACACAAAACTTGTATCAACTTCATCAACATTTGTGACAACAGATCATCATACTAAAGTGTATGATTTTAAACTTTCATTTTGCATATTTTTCAATACAGTAAATATTTAAAAAAGTGCAAAAAATAATTTGTGATTGTTTGTAGTATATCTTTAGTTTAATCAGCTTTGCAACCACAGTTGCATGAAACATCCATAATCTCAAGGAACATGTTTGCAATGTATGTGTACTCCTGATTCATTATTCTTTGCAGTAGTGCCCATAAAAAGTTTAGCCATTATTCCCTTTACAGCTTTCAGACAAAAAGATGTACAATGTCAGACACTAATATGTTCAGCACATGATTGTTTGACATCACGCTATAAAACACCATCTGCATAAGCAATTACAGGTTTTTGTTGCCTTGTTACATTTTATTTCTTCAAACTGAATTAGCCCTTCACTTACCATGAAAGATGTATGCTGTTTATAAATACCTATTCTTCTCAGTGTGTCCTTCATACTTGTTGTCTTTTGCTAACATACCAACTTATCTGTTTGTAGCTTCTAAAAATGGAAATTATCTACCATGGAAATAGAGAATCAGCAGCATTGACTATCATGAAAACTCATCACAGTTACTACGGATGTGAGTTACCTCAAACCTTCTGGGAACTTGCATCATGGTACACATTCTTTCCTGAGAAATATAGTAACTTGGCTGATGAAAAAATGACTTGCTTTCATGTTATCCAAAAGGTAATATCCATGTCTGCTAGTACCCACCATTGGATTCTCCCCTGAGACGGCTGAATTCAATCCGCATCTCCACATGTAAAATGCTTTCTCCAAATTGATCTCTTTTCATATGTCTTTCGTACCAATATTTTGTATGCATGTCTTTGTTTCCTCTGTGTTTACCATTAAAGAATGATAACCAAGTTAAGCTAGTTATACACCCCACACTGTTAGGTTAGATTAGATTAAACTTTTTTCATCCTTTGTGACAAAAATTGTATAGGACACATCAAAGTCTCTATGTATACAACTGTTCATATGAATAATCATACTTGTCATCAGCATATTCCATAAAAAGCTTCAACATGTTACAAGTTCTATAGATTTACATAGGTTTCCTCCTTTAAAAATTTAAAAAATTTCCTGATCCCTACACACAGTTATTAGGCTCAAGTTGCTGCTTTACACTGCAGCAGCTAAGCATTTGTATGGCAAGAAATGATGCCTAAAATGAAAATCAGACCTTCACCTTACTGTTTACAGATGAATATCCTAGGAACTGATCTACCAGGAATCCTAATTTAAGCCTGTCCATGCCTCAGAATGAGGTATCTCGTTTAGAGCCACTGGTCATTCTGGTCTGAATTTGTATGTTTTTGAGAATTTATTTTATTTAATTATGGTTTATTTAATTATGCTGCCAGCATCTACACACTTACATACATGCATAAATACACACACACATCCATATTTCATGGATCCATCATCCGTTCAGTGACGGCTTGAATATGAAGTAGGTCATAAAGAAAATTGGATTGTGATACATAACCTCGTCCTAGTAATGAACATTCACAAATATCACAAAGTTTAACAGTACAAGGCGTAAAATATTACCACAAACAAGAGTGAAACTGTAGTTGAAAATAATAGAATAATTAATGAATAATGACTGTGATAGGGTGTGGGAAGGAGCAGTCAAGACATGATCCAAGGTACTGTCCCGGAATTTACCTGAAGGGGTTGAGGATATCAACAAAAACAGCCAGAATAACTGATTTTCCAGATATAAAGCTGGAATGCTGCCTACTCCACCACAATGTCCGTCCACGATCATTGAATCAAACAGCATCTGTCAGGAGACAGCTTTTCAGCATTACAAAATACATGGTTCAGAACTATATTACAATTAAGTTTCTTTAAACAAAAGACAGCATGGGAAATGGTAAACTACTAGAATAATCCCTCCTATAATTTCTTTTAACATAAAGAAAGTGATACTGTAATTAAATGGTTATGCAGAATCCAGACCATAAAACTCTTGGGTTCAAGGTTCTGGTTGCAGTTGAAGTAGAATGAATTGATGAGACACAATTGTTACAGTATTCTGAAAGGAATTTTCCACTAACAACAAGGCATTACAAATATCTGGACCATTACATGTATTCTGCTTCCTCCACCTTCACCAACATTCACAAGGACTTTTACCATTGTCACCAATCTTCAACTCAGACACTACATTTTGGAAGCTCACTGCTTCAGTTCTCAGGCGATAAACTCTTGATGATATTCTAGGTAGAGGACATCCTGTTGTGTTTAAAGTACAACATCAAAATGAAATAAAATATGTATTCCGTCTGACACAGCTGTATTTTATTCTATCATTTCTATTATTGACTGCTAGTTTCGGCCTGAATAGGCCATCATTGGGCCATTATTTACAAAAACTTAAAAATGCTGGTGCATGTAGTATAACTCATCAATTTCATGGGATCCCATTCACATTCATTACTGTTCTTTATAATTAATACCAGCTTTAGTTGTGTTATCTGTAGTAAGTTTTTTAATTTTTATGATATGAGTACTGTACACTTATCAGCAAGGTTCTTGTTGATTGACAACTTAATTTTAAAATTGTAAGTAGTTTTAAAGATATACAGTACAAAATGTGTTATAAAGCTTTCAGGTATTTTTATAGAAAATATATTGTCACATTAGTAAAATCGGTAAAATTATAAAATTGTTATTCAAATTTCGTCTTCAGCTGCTATGCACTAGGTTGAAATTCTATATATTCTTAGTGAAATTGAGTACTGGAGTTGTATGCTACTGTACTCTCGGTTTCATTTATTAGTTGAAAGCTGGGTGTTATATGCTGTGCCGTGTTATTTTGGCGATATATTACCTCCAGAATAAAATGTGTGAATTTTGGGGGGATAATCATCACAAGATTCTGTGTGATGGTATGTAGGCCCAGTTCTATATTGTGTGCTAGCAGCTAGCGTACGTGTTTGCACATACACAAGCTGTACATATTTTATTCCTGATGTTATTATTACTCATGTAAACACAGTCTCAAAATGTTTTATGTTGCCTCTCCTCCTTCATGTTCATTGGGCACATGCACATTGTGTACAAGATCACTCTTGTGTATATTTACATACATATGGTACTCCTCTTCACTCTGAGGCTAAACTGGGATATCTGAGTAATGACAGTGACTGACTACAGGTTGGCCAAACACGGTTTTTATTTTCTGGAAGCAGTAGAAGTTGTTATATTGTTAGTCAGCTTGTCAAGACCAGCTCTGAGACAGATCCAACCTCCTGTCCAGTAGTACCGGAACTTATTGTACCAGGAGTAAAGTCTTCATATAGTGCCAAGGTTAAGAATTTGTGGAGTTTTATCTCAATTCTCACTTATACTTACATGGCATGGTGCTTTGATAAAGGGATGATGTTTACCTCTGTATTAACTGCGAAGTTCTGGTTTCATGACTTATAACAACCAAATCTTATTAGTGCATTTGCATATGTTTGTCTAGCCAGGTGGCTGCCTGCTGCTGAATTCTTGTCAACTTTCTGCAGCCTTTCTCTTTTGCATAACCTGATCATGGTGGCATGCTGATGTCATCATATGCTATGTTCTGTTGTCTACCAAATGAAAATACAAGAGTGCTCAGAGAAGTTTTGGTTATCTTTGAGTTTTCATAAACAGCATGCTTCTTTACTTGGTTTATGAGATGTTTATATGATAATATTTTAATACTTAAGAGCATTAATTAATTGTCCATATTTTGGCCTAGCAATAAATTTCAGTCATATTTTTATGAATCTGTGGCTCTGTATTTATTTACATTTCGGTATAGCTATAAGTATAAAACTGCTCATGGAAACAAAGGCAGTAAGCAAATGTATTCATAATGGTTCTAACACAGAGGAAACAAATTCTGATTGTTGAGTTGACCCCATAATACCTGTACCACCGATATGCAGGCGTTGTTTCATTGTAAAACAAAGTTTTCATAACACTGATGATTTGATCCATGTTCATAATGTCACAGTTGATGGTTAATACTCTTACTTTATATTTAGAAGATCCTGGATTCCATTCCTCATCTAGAGAGCAGTTACTTTTTCCAAAGCTTTGTGTGGCTTTCCTCAGTCATTCATGCAGACACTGAGGTGTTATCTTAAATGTGCCCTGATTCCTTCCAAATCTTTCCCAATTCATCATGCACAGTCACCTTCCCATTCAGTGTTGTATAATGTATCACGCTGCTTTGCAAAGGAAACAATTTTGGAAATGTTAGAATCTTATATGAAGAAATAGGAAAATAACATATCCTTAATATACAATATACTTACAAGACCAGAAGTGATATGTGATATGTGGAATGTTATTAAACGTAAAGTGGAGGATATAAACTGCATGCTATGGTCAGTTTCCTTGTAAGAAGCTGTTAACATAGAACTAAATGTCTTTTCAAAATATCACCACTACAGAGTCAAATTATATGATAAGCAGTTCCTGTGTATTTTTAAATGTTGTTTATACTGGTTAAATGGCAGCAGAATGGGCAGCTCCTTTAAATATTTCTATGCTTAAGCAGTTGTTGTCCACAGCTCCAGTACAAACAGTAAGCCAAGTAACAAACCCAATTTTAAATGAGCTAACATTAAGCTTTTGTAAAGTTATATGATAGACAAAGCAGCACTTCATGTGTTAATCCTGCATTAGATAGAATGCAATTATTGCAGCAGCTACTTGAGTTCACAGTAATATAGAACATTTTGATTCATTTGCGTGAAAGTTTCCGGCCCCACAAGTTCTCTGGTAACTGTACAATTAGCTGATCATGGTATTTATTGTCTTACATGTCTGCTGGTGAAACAGATAATTAGTACTGATGTGGCTAACTCTTTTGTTCCACAGTGGGAGGACAAACCCTGCTACTGGCCAGCATGCCATTTCAGCAAAGGTTTCATAACTCAGCTAAAAAGACTATTTCAAATGTACATAAAGACTTATATTTCATAGAGACTGGCTCCATATCTTTCATTTTTCACATGCATGTACTGTCCTCCATGTCAAGAGTATTGTGCTAACAGATTTGTGCTCTCAGAGTACAGTCAAAACAACACCACAACATGATAAGCTGGGCATGATGTAATTTCATATCGAGGTCAGAGAAAGCCTTATGGACAACCAGACTAATAACATAATACCATGAACATTTTATTTTGTTGGGCCCTATATCAGTTCCTGCACGTTTGCATTGCATCCTTGTGGGTACTTTTACCCTTCACTATAAATGGGAGGCCTCATGTGTAAGCTCTTTAAGCTCTTTGCCCTCAGGTTACAGCAAGCTCTTTAAATGGTGATTTTCAGTAAAATTACAAGAGCCTGGCTGGGTAGCTGGTCACTTTGCAGAAACACATATTGTTATGGGTATTCCTTAAAGTAAAGCAACTTGCAGTGTGTCAGATTTTTATGCTTATGTTACATACATGTATGTTTAAGAGTGCAGTATATTGGGAAACTTGCTTTCAAAAAGCACAGCAGCTCTTATAAAGATTAATCAACTTGTTTCCCCTCAAATTCTGACTGATATAATGCCCAACATGTCAGCTTCTACAGAGCTATCATTCACTGCTCATGTCTGCCTAGAATGACATTAAGCAGAAACTTTCAAATATGCCCTGGCATAAAAATAAATTTCTGCAGTCCCAGTGCACAGTGCAAGAACCACTCATGCAAGGAACTCCTTTCAATCATGTACTTGTCAAGTTCAAATGCAGTGTACTTGAATTATAAGATGATTGTTTATTCCAAGAGCTTATTTATAACAATTTTCATTTCATATTATCTTCTTCATATCTTGAATGACACATTCTTCACTTCAACACTTTTACACACATTTTGAAAATTTGGTTTTCAGTGTGACATGTATAGTCTGTGCTTGACAGCAGTGATGGTCATGTTAAGTGCTTCAGAACTTTCAGAAGGTTGGCTTAGCATCAGAAGTTGACAGATGATATTGCCATTGTGTATAATTGTAGTGTTCTTTCACCTGAGATGCCAAATTTTCATGCTGAAATAATGGTGCTTATGCTGCCTGTAGTAATAATGTACATAAATCTTAGGTGACATCCTGTTGTGTATTTCTTTTATCATTAAAGTCTTATATTAACTGATCAATACAACCTTACAGATCTAATATATATAGGTTTTTATTCAGCTGCATATTTCAGCTGTCTACATCAGCCATCATCAGGTAGGCATTGGTTCACGCTAAGTGTAAAAAGGGGAGAAGCCTGTCCTAACAAAAAGTGCTGTAAAATTGTTATTATTGCAAAATACTGTTAAGTGTTGTTCTTAAAAAAACGGAATAATAACATAGAACTGTAGTGCAAAATAAAAAAAAAATGAAATGAAATAAGACAAGGTAAAAGATGACAGAATGAATAGTGGGAAATGACTTAGCAGTCTATGTATGCCAATGCAGTATCAAGCAATAATTCATATTAATCTATACACTGCAATTGACATTCAGGTGGCCGTGCATCGTGATATATTCTTATACTAAAACCAACTAGATGCACTAATTTCTCAATTTATTTTACTCCTGATGATGGACAGAGGAACTGTCCAAAACATGTAGAGTTTTAGTCCAAAATAAATTTGAGAAATTAGTGCATCTAGTTGGTTTTAGTATAAGAATAGACTATATACTGCAATTGATATGCATTGTCACACGTAGACTGCTAAGGCTTGTTTTTTAATACCATTTTTTTATCTTTTTACCTTGTGTTATTTGATTTTATTTTGCACTACAATTTTATATCTAACCCAGTACAATGGATTATACCCAAGAAGATCCTAATGCAGTATTTAATGTTATTTTTCCATTTTTTTTTAGAATAACAGTTAACATTATTATAATAATGATTTTACACCACTGTTTGATGGGAGAAGCCTCTCCCATTTTGACTATTTTTGTGAACCGATGCCTACCTGGTGATTGCTGATGTAGACAACCGAACATGTAATAGTGCTGAATAAAAACCAATTTATTATATCTGTGTGGTTGTGTTCATCAGTTAATATAAGGCTTTAATGTACATAAATTCTTAATATCTTGTTACTATGTTGCTTAAAAATTGATACAGTTACGGCTTCAGCAATGTAACTTACACATACTGCACACTTAGCGGACTCCTTTTTCCCATAGTCTTGTTGTGTGTGTGATACAAATCTTTTTATTTTGATAAAACTATATAGTCGTGTTCAGTACTGTATTAGTTTCAGCAACAAGAGGGGAATATTTTGTGTCTGCACTCTTTAGAGGTTAAAATGAAACTCCCTCATGAGGAAGCCGTTATCCCACATTGTAGTCGGCCATCAAAAAACTGCCTGGAAGGAAACTTGTGGCCATATTCTTGTAAGTTTACATATGAAACTTTTTTCAGTACCATGTTTAAGACACAGGTCAGTTACATGTTAACACTGTGCACTGGGCATTTAAATTTAAATTTCACAGTTGATATGAATGAAACCCAGTCCAAATTCTCATACATTGAACTCATATTGAATTACTCATTTAATCTCTTTACTTGTAATTTATCATTAAAAAAGACTTGGTGTGTGAAAAGCACACCAAGAAAGTGAGATGGCCAGTCCCACATTGGAGTCACATCATGACAGAGCCAATACAGGATTTAAGGATGATAAGAATTTACTGTAATGGCTCAAGTTACATTGTCTGATCTTACTGGCTTCTGTTTGTCTTTAAGGAATGCTTTTTACTTCACAGAAACCCCACACAGGATTTGTGTTTCAAATTGTTTTCCTTCAAATAATGTTAATGGTTTCCTTTAAGAAACTGCATATAATGCAGGCTATATAAACACCTGTACATAACACCAAATGAGTAGCTGTAGAACTTTTATTGTGTACTGTACCTCATCATAGGAACTTGGAAGTGTATTGTGGTAGTACTGGTGGGGCTGGAACTATAGGTTTTTACACTCTGCCTCTTAAGAGTTTTATTCTAAGTAACTAATATTTTGTAGGCTGCAAGGACAAAAGGGTGGACAGCTAGTCTGCAGTGCTAGGGATGGATATAAATACTGATATTAGAAAGCCAAGGTCAGCAAGAATAATGTAACAAGGAAATCACTTTGAATATGTCAAGTTTGTACCTTTTGTTTATGTTTCATAACAAAATATATCCTCCATGTGCTTTCATAGGTGCTACAATAGTGTGTTTTCAGGAAACAGTTTGTGATGTTCAAGGCATTAACATACTATTTTATTAAGTCATCACACTTACTTCTGTTTTGTGATTCAGAACTTTGTGATTGATTCTGTGAACTCTTGCAGATCATTTGAAGCAGAGTATGCTGCAAGTTCATGTTGGAAGACTGTTGTCTACAGGTTTGCTTTTGTTAAATGCTGTTATGAAGTTTAATTATTTTACTAGAAGTGAAGAGAATGTACAGGCCAAGTGTTATGACACTGTCTGTTTGATAAAATGTTAATGGAAGTTGATAGTGAAGAACTAGATAATTTGTCAAGTGTGGCACATGTAAGGAAGTTCTTGTCAACTAGAGAATAGATGTTTAAAGAACTGTTAAGTTTTGTAGGACTCAAAAGTCCAGCTCGATTCATACAGGGTTATGGGTAACTTTTCAGTTTTACTCTCAACAAAGGTAATATTAATTTTCATAGATGATATTGTAGAAATATAAATGTAAATGAAGGAAAAAATATATTAGCACACCATAGTGAATGTATGAGTGTCTAGTGAGTGTACTTGTGTCCTCTGTTGAAACTCTAAGAACTGCCTGTCTCTGTGTAGCTTGTTCACAACATCACAAGAGATGTTAACATGATGATAGTCATCACAATATAGCATGGAATATGCGGTAGTCAGTGTAGTATCATTGTAGGTAACACATTTATCATGGTCAAGTAATGAAGATGTCTCCTGTAATTTTGTTACTGACTCTTGCTGTTCATTTTTGTATACTGAGTTGTCATGGAGCAGGTTGCATTAGCTAAGTGCCAAGTGATGGGTTCAAATTGAGGTTAGGTTAATGGTAAGTAGAAGTATTTGTATTTTGCAGTGACCCTAATCCCTAAAACAAACAAGGAGATAAATATTCATGTGAAAATTTGTTACAGATATTTCTTGTGAACAGGAAGCTGCAGAGTGCAGATTTATTTTTTAGCTTTTAAACATGTTTGTTTAAGCAGTAAGCAAAATGCCTTCTGTAAATTTGTATAGCCAACTATTGATCATCTGTGGTAATGGTGGAGAGGGTGAATAATGCAGAATATTTAACAATAAAATGTATGAAATTAGCCAGGTAGATATTTGGTATTTGAAATGACATTGCCAGAAATGGAGTGATAATGACATCCTGATAGTGAATGACTACAAAACATGGGTATACTACAAAGTCATTAAAGCTGATTACTAGGATAAGTTGATTGTGAGTTTAAGGAACTGTCAAAACTTTTAAAATTGACATCACTGCCCTATTTGTAAACATGTCATGTAACAAATTCTGTCTGGGCTATCATATAGGATTTTTGTGTCTGCTTTGTGCAAAGTAAACCCCCCCCCCCCAATGAAGTCATGCCACTCCACCCACAGCTCCCATCTATGAAACTACTCGGTGAATTTTGATGAAATTTGGTATCGGTGAATCAGGCAAATTTGATTTTGGTCCAGATCAATCTAATATAGTCTCTAGTTTACATGAAGCACAAACATAATGTGCCCATTCTTTTTCAAAACTAGCCCATTGTACAGAACATGACAACAGAATGGCACAATGTGGATCACAGTGAGATGTAAAGCTGTCATTCAGAACTTTTTTTGACATGCTGTATACACATTGGAATTCAAGGACAATTTATTTATGAGTGTTCAGTGTTATAAAAGACTAATGCCATGTCCTAAGACACCAATAATATTTAAGAAATACATGTGCTTCAAATTTGAGTATACTTTTTCCATTGCTGCTGTATATTCCACTGCGTGATACCAAGTCATGAATGATCATTACATGTCTGAACATGAAGTAAACTCATGTGCAGACCTACAAAAAGTACACTTTTTCTATGTATTTGCCATATATGTTTATTTACAAATTTTTATAATCCATTGCCCTGTTCATGATCGTGGTTGGCTAGTTACAGAAAAGTTCCAAGTTGGTCTGCAGGCTTGGCTCCATGTAAGGCTAGAATTTAGTATACAGGTTTTACTGTAAAACATACACTGCCAATAGTCTTAAAGTGCTGATCAGAATGAAGTGAACTTATATGATGGAAGATAACATCAAGTATTATTCTCTCTTCATCCAATGGAAGTTTCAGATTACTTGCAGGGATTGTATCTTTATGGTGTATCATATTTCCCTCGTAGACACTATAAATGTGACTTTTGACATAAAAAACTTAATTGAAGTAAATTTATGTTTATTGAGGTAACCCTATGTTTTTACATTCCTGATAATGAGAGAAAGTACTAGTACAATAATATTGTTGAGTCAGGAAACTAATTACTGTTTTAATGTAATAGGTTCAATATTCTTTGATGACTCCTTGTCTAAGATACTGACATTGCAGTGAATTAAACAACAGATGCTTACCTGTATACTTTACCACTTCATATTAATTCAGTGCATTCCTTTTCATATTGTGTCACATTTTACTTGTTGCTGGTCAACTGTTAAACATTCTTACGTCATATGCACTTCTCATATACTGTGTTGCTCCATTCACTAAGAAAATAACATAGCATTAGAGCTGTCACCAGAAGTATTCCACCTAGTTGCTTGGTTGTCTTGAGCTGGTCTCACTAAGGTACCATATGTTTGTCTAGGTGGTCTGACTCCTGAATTACACAATATGGTAGAGAGAAACCATATTTCAATAACACATTAAATAGAATGCTATGTGGAAAAGTATGATAGTGTTCTTAGTACTGCCAACAAAGGACAAGAAGGATAAAATGTTTCAGTAACTTACTGTTAGATAATGTATGGTGTAATTCAATATACCAGAAAAAATTAGGTATATTTCTAATACATTAGCTGCTCTTGGCACAAATTGATCCTAATTATCCAAGCCAAAGGACCAACAGGAATCCAATCTGAAGTTGATTAAAAATTGAATAAACCACTGCAGATAATTTAGAGTTGACTGCATTAACATTCAATAGCTTTATTTGTATTTTGACTTTGAAAAGTACCCAGTGAATTGTAGAATGCAATTTTCTACTTTGCTGTTAGTCACTGTGGCACTGTTCTAATGGGGAGAGCTGAGAAGTACTGATAGAGATAGACGTACTATTTTATTCTACCACATCTAAGACAAAAGAATATTTGTTGTCTATGATACAATTATATATAGAGATATATACATATATATATATATATATATTTACATAACACTTAATATATATTTTATTAAAAGTTTTGACAAAAATGTGTCAAGCCTCAGCAATTACTGTTGCTTGGTCAGTGTTGGTTGTTGTATGAAATTATATCTTTTAAATGTTAATTCTTTTATGGAATGATGCTTTTTCTTGTTGTACAAAGGCCTTGGCAGAAGTTAATCCTGTTTGTGATTTACAGAAAAAAATTAATTGGACTTTTTTTTTTTTTTGACAACAATGCCTTAATGGGCTGTGGAATGAGGAACAGTGCAGGGCTCCAGAAATACTTAATATGTCAGGCACACAGCAAATTCTACTTGCCCATATACCTAGACTAAGTGTAAGAAATGTGTTTGTCATCGGCTTGTGTTAACTCACCTATGGCAGCTGGATGAGTATATTTTTGGAACCCTGAAAGTAGATACTTTTTTCCAAACTGCTGTATTTTTAATTGGTGTTTGGGGTACAAATGTTAAGACAGGTTGAATAATATCATTGTGTAATCCTATTCAGAACAGATGTACGATTGCATATTTTATGAGGAAACAAAAAAAAAAGTAGCTGTAGTGAAATCATGTGACATACAGATTTGACATACTAGACTATTGCAAAGTTTTTGTGTTTTGAAGTGCAGTTGCCAAGTGCACTTGAGGTTACCCTGTATTTCTCATACGATTTTGTAAACCGAATATTTGTATCTTTAAATTTCAAAGGGGCAAATTCTTCACATTTTTTTATGAGACCATAAATACAATAAATTTATGATTACAACAAGTGTTGAAAAATAAAATTCAATAAGCACTTTCCACAAATTAATTCAGTACATTGTACATTATAATTCCTATCCGTGCCATATCCTTTTCAGAAAATGTCCATGTGCAACCACAGGTATGAAAGAGGTTCTTGCCATTTATCTCTCAATATAACCACTAAAACACAGTACATGTTACAGTGCAAAAGCACATCTTGTAATTCAAAACTTGCAATAAACTATTCATAAGGATTTGGACAACTTAGATATTAGCTCACCTTGGCTTTAAAGGATGTGAATACATAAATTGTTTGCAGGCTTCTTTGCGTAGTATGAAGCCAATAGCTGATGGCACACTGTACTATATACAGTGTAAAAGTAAGAAGAACATGGCTTCTTTCAGAGTGAATGCAATTGAATGTATCCACCCATTGAACTTAATGGAAAACAGAGAGCAGCATTCTTGGAAATTTTAAAAAATTATACACATATTGTAGTTAAAATACATAAGCCAGAGAGTTACAGTACTTTCTGCACATACTGTGTAATACTTAATATGACAGTTAGGGTGTTCTCAGCTGCTATTTTCCTTCGGTCAGGATACCAGATGACGAGACATCTGAGAGACAGGCTTGTTTCGGAAGAGGCACATTTAATTATTATTGGTACATTTTTAAACACCGTATGATGGACATAGTCCAAAAAATGGATTGTTCTAAATGTGATAATACCATCATCAAGAGCCTGTACACGAGTAAAATACTTGTACTTGAGGATTACATTCTTGTGATCTATGATGCTGCACGTTTGGGTGATCAGTTAATTACATTATTTACAAAAATAAAATAAAGTAAAAACAATAATTGTGTAGGTCTGTTGTCAGAATCTAAGCAGTTGAAAGGTAGGCTGTATAAGGCCTGCATGGAATTTCACGCATAATCAGGAAGTGACCCCCAAATCTGTGACAGAGCAATCTTCATTTCTGTTGTTGACAAAGAACAAAACAAAGGGACACTACCACCATGATATGTAAAGAATGGGTACAGTCTTAGGGAGATGTGGTGTTCTGATTTGGGAATGACAAAGTGCATTATCATCTGACATATAATAGACATATAGCCTACCATATATAATACTGTTCCTTGGTGATTAACCCATTGCTCTCCATGGCTACAACAGATTGACATCCCAGCCATGTTCAGGCTACATGCCGATGTAAAGCATCAATATGTCTCCCCATCTGTAATTAACAAAATACTACTTTTGAGAGTACTCAAATTCTTTTTGCAGTGTTAATGGAGTAACTGAAATCATTGACATATTACATATGGATGAAAACAAGTTGAAAGCCAATTATGTGATTAGTAATTGGTGTTTTATGTTGATGATAAACAGAGGTTCATGCCCTTTGTGTTCTTGATTGGTTTGTTAATGAGGTTAGGTATATTATTGAACTTTGTGTCTGTGTGCCAAAGAAACAACAATGAAGTTATTTTCTCAATAGATTTTATCCCCCAGGTTAGATTTTCCATGAAATTTCAGCAGGCTTCTTGTTATATCACAAAACAGACACTATAATTAGTGTTACATGGGACTTATTTGTAAGCAGGATTACAATGTTTAATGGAATGAAAATGGGACATTTTACAATAATTGTTATTTGCTTTAAAATACAGCATTCTTAAAATTATATTTCACAGTATTCCTGTCACTGATTCAGCAGACATGCTGTTCTCCTTTGTCCAAGTTAAAGTTAGTAAAGTTAAGTTAGTCCAACAGCGCCTCTTATTCTATGTAGATCTTTTTAAAGGTGGGGGAATTTGTCAACATTTGCCACTGAAAATTCAATGGGCATGTCATTATGTGCAATGTACAACAGTTACTATTGCCCTGCATATGGTACACTGTTATTGATGGTATGTAATATTCACTGTGCTTAATTACATTAAATTGACAAACATTTCAGATGAAATTCGTGGATCTTACTAGTTACATTTTTTACATTGCAACTTTTTTATAATTTGGTTGATCAAATGGAGCTTCGTACATACAGTGTTGGGCTTATATAAAACAAAAAGAAAATTCTCCGAGAGTGTCTGGCGAAGAACTCCTGTAACAACGTTATCCATATCTGTTAACTAGACCAATAAACATAAATTATTTTCCGATCATCCGGTAATACGGGAAGCGCGCGTAAAAACCGCCTACGTCTTTTGTCCGAATGAGTATCGATTCTCGAGGACAGCGGCAATCCTGTCATCTATACCAGGTAGCTGTAACTATGACTGGTCGTGTACGAAGTCCGTGTCTAGAAATGAGACATTTGTTTGAGTGTGCAATGTCAGTGCATCTGTTCTAGTTTTCGTGTCAAAGAAAGTTTACTAAAATATTGTTAAACAACAGGAAGAGTAGTTATAGAGGCATTCTGGATGCAAGCGGTGAAGACCTGTAAGTAGAGCATCAAGAAGAAATCACGCAATTGCGTTATCTGATAGTGTGTGATTCATTTCTAACCTCATTCTGTTTAACGTATACAATACCAAATTCAGATTATGTCAGACATATTTGATTTCTTACAAAGCTGTTGACCCATATATGTTGGTTGTCTTGACAGTCTTACTAGCATGCGGACGGCGTGGTCAGTTCCGTTGTGACTACTTACGTAACACTGCTACTGTCGACATAAACATTTCGGCAATGCAGTGATAATTGAATCAATGTATGTGCAATGTTTTCATTACGTGATAACTGCGTTAGGCCGGCGAAAGCACAGAACTAGCATACGCCTGCTCGCTTTTACAAGTATGATCGCAGCTTTATCATTGAAACCCCCTGATAATAACACCACAAGATCTGTAGGAGTAGAAGTCAGTGTAGTGGGAGAGTAGGCTTGGTGGATTTTACACGGAAATCCTGTACTTATCTGTTCCTCTCAAACTTCGCGTACATTTGAATTTGCAAAGGACCGACATCATACCGGACGTCTGCTCCCAAGCCGCCCACCTCTGTGTACATCGTGTGTAACAGCTCGCATAAGGACACACACCGCACGTGCAAATGTAAATACGCCTATTTACAAATAATGTTAATGAAGAGTGATGGGATACAGGGCATGCAGCTCAGTGCATGCCCCATGCTACCGGCTACCATATCGGGCTGTGTATGACGGATGTCGCCTAAGAAAACGTATTACTCCTTGTCGATAGTCGGATGGGCTTATTCATATCGACAAGAATTTATAGAACAGTCCAGTTTCGTACGCTGCACGCAACAGAAATTAAATAGTTGTTCGTAAGTATGGAGCACAGTGTAACACACAGATTGTCACTGTTGAAACCTAGATGAGGAAGAAATGCTATAACAAGTGCCGTAAAAAAATTAGAATTCGTTTCCCCGGAGTTTTATTTCCTTCGAAATCAACAGTACTTCGACTGTTAAACACATTTCGGATAGACTCTTTGTTACAGAAGAAGTGACAGCGAACAGGTTCAGCAACACCCACTTTTTCTGCTATGACAAATCTTGAATTTACGTAAGTGAAAATAAACATTCCCTCCATTTTTAACAATTCATCGTCAGCAACGTTGGGTCTTTCAGAATTCAAAATTATGAATTACCACGTGAGTACAAAAAATTTAAAACATAAAGCGATTTTATGCAGTAAACTCTGCAGAGAAAAACTTGTAATTTTCACGCGTTTACCTCTTACTTAAACGTGGCAGTATTTTGAAGTAATACTGTGACTGCTTCTTGAAAGATTCGCTTGAATTCGTATTTATTATAAACGAAATCGACTGACATTCGGTTACTGTTATGAAAAGTAAAATGTTTCCATTCACTCATAATAGTTAGCATTAACACGCCATTTTGTGAGCAGATAAATTTTAAATATTTATCATCCTTCTTTAAGTAATGAAATGCTCAAGCATTACGAAATAATGATGCTGTTTTGAAACCAGTACACCACAACTTTACAAAAACAGCTCGTCCTTGCTTTGCTTTCGGTATGCAAGTTCGTGTGGAAAGATTTTATCTTCAAAGCTAGTGCAGGCCACATACTTTATGGTGACTTCTGGCGTGCGCTGTAGCAGTGGGAAGAGAAAAGCGGAATAACGTCATAGCTACTGATAATAGGGGAAATATTATTTATTGATACCTGGCAGATTTATTGATGTACAATAACACAGGTTTTTACCGTTGCTTACGAGTGACAGCCACCTTTCGTTTTTCGGCTGTACACAATTGTTTACGTCATATGCCACTGTTTTTCAACAGGCGTCCGCAAGTTCAGTAGATTCTGCACGGTAGAATAGACAGTTTCTGTGTCCCCCCCCCCAACTTTAGATTCTTTGCAATTATTACTATGAAAATTATTATATTTTATGTGTAATACAGTTTTACATTCACTTAACATTTTGTGCGTTTTGAGTATAATGCAGATATTACAGTCTTGAATAGCTCTGGAGTTGTAACTGAGATAATTGAAGGGGGGGGTTTCTCGAAATTAAGTGAGACTTTGTAAGGGGGCCGCTGTGCTGGAACGTTCAAGAAATGCTGGTTTAGGCGGCAAATAACAACTGATGTTTTCATGAACTCTAGAATCATCACAGCGTCCACTCGTGGTTCGTATTTGTGAGAGTGACCTGAGTCACATTTCTCTAGCTGTCACAACTCATCGGTTTCCACACAACAATGCCATTAAAAAGATAAGTTGACTGTTTGTTTAAAAAAACCTCTCTTGAGATGCTGATACTAGCTCAGCAGGTCAATAAATTCCCAGCAAACTGTATGTATGGAACCCAAAGGTTTAGCAGTAGTACCGCATTCACAATTTCAGCCACTGAATCCAGTCCTCACCCCGAAGCTCTCTTTAACATACACTTTAATATTATCCTACCTTCGATGCATGGGTGTTGTGCGTGGTGCCTTCCCTTCCCGTTGTCCTTCTAATGTCCTTACTCATTTCGTATGTCCTCTTGCATGCTATATGAGTCGTCCATCTCTTCAGCGATGTAATTACCGTACTAATGTCTCATGAAGAGTGCAAATTATGAAACTCCTCATTATCCCTTGTAATTTCTCGTGTTACATCATATAAATGTCGTGCTTATTCATAATCAACCTAAAATGTAGTATAAATTTATGACTGTCGTGTTTTTGCAGTTATTCTGCTCCTTTTTACGTCAGTCTGAATCGCATTGTTTTGCAGTTACAAACTGTCACTTAAGGAAGAGAACGTAAGTCTGTTTATCGCCGCTCACGTCTGAAAGGATGCCAATTTGAGCAAAGAGTGTAATCTAATATTAAAGGGACTCGAATTTGGGACGTTTCTTTATTCGTCGCCGTGTCTAGGAACGCACCACCGATGTAGGTCGCAGATTGCCAGTAACTTACTCTCAGGAATTACGACGCGTAACATGTCCAGCGTAAAGAACGTGCTGTACAAAACAGTGTAATTTATAATCTGATGCCTTTACAGATTTTATGTTAATTCAGCGGAGGCTCCAGAGGTGCAGTTCGACTGCCAAGTAAGGACAGCATTTTTCTCTTCACCAGGTCGACTGGAGGGTCTACCCAGCTTTGTATTGTAATGACTACAATTATGTCCGTACCTTGGTGGGGGTGGTGGGTCGGTCAAGTGATCGGAACCTGTACCTGACCGCGTACCTCTTTCCTAGGCTTTCGTAAGTTGGTCAGACTGTTCGTATTGGACATGTGGAGCACGCAACCTCTGCAGGGGTCACTGGTCATAACATTCCGTCAGACACAGAACTCTTCCTTCTTTGTTACACAGCTTATGACACCCAACAAGTTTCCAACCAATTTCGTCATTATAAGGGGTTCCGAATTTGAGCGATTGTTGAGGATTAACAGCCTGCGATAAATGGCATTCTGAAAATGAGCGACTTTCAGCTTAAATCAGTTGTATACAAGAGGGGCAACCCATTCCCCCAACTAGCACAGTGTTATACTCTAGCCGATCTGATTACCTTGCACCTAACATATAAACATACGAACAATATACTGCTCTAATTAGCTTACCAGAAGCCGCAGTGTTTTTCTGTTCCTTTTTCACTGCCGTTATTTACACCTATATTTATATACATATTATTCATTTCCACTTGTTCCATAAAGTACATATTTATTGAAACTGGTTACAGGAACAATTTTGTAATTTATCCTTGTACAC
>Ga0131853_10002707_pt1 | contig 31776 bp, 31 predicted proteins | sample TergutLab28metaG_FD_92764 | JGI IMG/M metagenome (GOLD analysis project Ga0131853, IMG submission 92764) | Labiotermes labralis P1 segment gut microbial communities from Petit-Saut dam, French Guiana - Lab288 P1 (version 2) (version 2) | ecosystem: Host-associated > Arthropoda: Insects >... | reverse complement strand
CAATTTATTTTCTTGTGGCTTGAGGGGGGGGGGGGGGCCAACTGTTTTGGGTCTTTTTGGGGGGGGGGACGGGCTTTTTTTTTAAAATTCAAAAAGGGGGGGGGGGGGGGCCAGTTTTTTGCAAAATTTTTTGTGTTTTATTTGGTGGCATTTATTGTGTTTTGGTGTTTTTTTTTGGGGGGGGGGGGGGGGGGGGGGGGGGGCACACGTTTTGGACATCATTGTGGAGGGTGACAGGCTTCTGTTATAAAATGTCACAAGAGGTGGGGTGGGGGCCAATTTTATGGCAAAATTTTGTGATGTGTGGATGACCCTGTATCTTTTGGTTTCATAATATCTAGCAGAAGGCAAGGTTGTAAGGTATTACATTTCTGGTTAAAAGTTTCAAAACTATTGTTAATATCTTGCGTGGTTTCATTCCGATTTCACTGGCCACTGTAGCTTAGTTGGTATGTAACATATTCTGCAAGAAATTCATGGATTTAAATCCAGGAATGAATTCATAGAGTACTGTAGGCATAACACGAGCAGAACTATAGTTAATTATTTGATGGACCAATCTGTTTCTTCAGCTAGTGTTCTGTGGTCTGCTCTCAGACTTTAAAACTGGTAGTATCTCAGTGTGTATGTACCACACATGTTATTGCTACTTTATAAGTAGCTTAATTTTTATGACAAAGTAGTTTGTGTTGAAGACATCTGTTTCCACCACCTCCCTTCTTGTGGCATTTATTAATGTAACTGGCTAAGTAAGGAACAGAATACAGAGTCAGGGTGTCAGTGCCATATTACCGACGCCATTTAAATTAATATATCCTGAAGGAAAAAAATTGTTAATTCTGGATGTCCAGTGTGGGTGGTTGTGGTATGTCTTTGATTTTAATATGATGTAAGATAGGCAGTGTTTGTATAACATAACATTGTGGCTTGTTTGCATGACCCTTGTTGCGATAGAAATGCAACAGTTGATTTTCTATGTATTGAGGTGCATGTCTGTTAACAATATAAAATATTGCACAAAAGTGCTTTTATGTTGCATTTATGTTGCTGGCAACAATAAAACATACTTAGATCTTCATGTAAAGTGCCTGACATTCTTGTCTGATATTAACCACATTTTCATAAAAGCCCCTGCTAACAAATTTCATGGAAATCCATCCAGTGGGAGCTGCACTGATATATGTGCAGACAAACAGATGGGCATGGTGAAGTTCATAGACCCATTCATGACTATGTGAACATGTCTAATACAGAACTTAATTTTGTGTTTTAAGTAGACATGTTTATGGACGTTACTAGTAATTAGATTAGTAATCTTATTTCTATTGAGCAGTGTGCTTAGATGGGTACTTGGAAAAATGGTTGTAGTTTTATCAGCCCAAGAATGGCAAAAGATTCAGAACCATTGTACTGGACTTGATATTTCCTTATTAAAATATTGAAATCTAATTGACATTTTTGGAGTATTTAATTAAGTTTTCTTAGTCAGACAGGCATCAAGATGTGAAGGTTTTCTGAGTTTTGGGAAAAAACTGAATCCCTGATCTGCAGGGTGAAGATGGGGATGGAGTTTTTTCCCTAAACATCAGGAAACCTTCACATTTTGACGTGGCTGTCTGTATGAGAAGATTTCTTTGAATTCTCTCACTGTGAAAGCTTCAAAACTAATTGGAGGTTTGTTTACAAATGTCTCAGTGGAATTTGCCTATGTAGAAAGAGTCATTGTTGTTGTGAACTTTCAGTAAAGGCTTGGCAATAGTAGAAGTTTTCTTTATATGGAGACATTACATGGGCATGGTGAATCTGGTGTGTGTGTGTGTGGGCACATGCGCACCCTCATGTGCTCATGTGTGTGCACATTTTCAATTAATGATGTAACTTTTACAGTGTCATTTAAACATATTGTATCCTGATGCTGTAAGAATGGTTAACTGTGCGACCTTTTTGCGGCATTGTATTATGCTGAAAGGGGTCGGTATTGGAGTGAGACCCTGACTGTTCTCTGAACATTCACATTACAGTAGCAGACAATCATTTTACCAAGTTGTTCTGTGTTTTATTTTGCAGAGGTTAATATTAAATCATTAATGACAGGAATTGCTATGTATTAGAACTACAGTATATTCTGTTCTGAGGAGTTCTTATCTGAAGCTTGAGATCGAAGTACATGCATTATGTTGCTGTCTGTTATTGGAACCTTTGCACTGATTGCTCTGTTATCTCTGCTTGGAAAACATGTCTCCTCTTTATTTAATTATATTATCACATCAATTAAAGTAAACTCTGTTACAGTTATATTACAAACTGACTACAATTGGTGTCTGCTTACAAGGTGTTTGCTTTGACATTTCAGTTCATAAGAGCATCATTGTATAACTTGACAGGTTGATAAGACAGTATCATGTATATCTGCCTTATCCACTGTAAGGAGATAACGCTGCCAGCTGCCTCGAATAAGTGCTTCCCTCTTAGTGCCAATGTAGGAGACCCAGTGAGAACATCAGAGCTGTCTGATGTCAGCAGTTCAAAGGATTGTGCAGTCATAAGGTAATCTGTACATCTGTTTTGCACAAAGTGTACTGCAGTGAAATGGTATTGAGGGTCTTCACTGGAAGTTGCTTGAACTTTTTTTTTGTATGTTAGTCCGTGAACAGTTTCATACTTTACATTAAGCTCAGTTGAAACCTTACCAATTTTCTCAGAACTCTTCATGCATGCACTGTAGTATGAATTATACATCTGACAGGACTAAAACTTTTATTGAAAGTCTCTTTATGCTGTATAATGGAGACAGGAAAATAAATATAAAATTAACTTCTGACTTAGGTAGTCAGTATAGTGACTAGGCTGTGGGCTGGGCAACCAAGGAATTATGCTTCAATACCTGGCAGGGGCAAGAGATTTTTCTCATCTTTACAACACCCAGGCATGCTGTGGTACCAACCCAGCCTCCTATTTGGGGGTTCTGTGGGCTCTTGGTTTTTGAGGTAAAGCAGCTAGGGTGTGTAGCAGGCTACTCACTCAATCTTGTGCCAGTACTATCATATCTACACTAGCTCTGAAGTCAACCAAGCCTCTCATCAAATTGGTAGTTGAAACTTGTGTTTTCCAAGGGTAAAGCAGTCGGAGCTTAGAGCTGACCACTATCGCCATCTAATTCCTTGGTCTATAATATGTGGAGCTTTAATTGGTGTTTGTGTTACGCTCAACATCGAAAACGCTCATTGAGCGGAAAAAACGATCACAACGCATTGTGGCATTAGAGAAACAACCACAACGTGTTGTGGCTGGAAAGAAACAGCCACAATGCGAAATGTCTTTTAAATGAACTGTTTATAATTTTAATAATTTATTGATAAAAAATACACGTAACGTAGGCCTAATGAACAATGGCGAACTCATTTATTTTTGCAGGAGCTGTTAGAATGACACTTAAAATTACACTTCATATTTTTCGATTGACATTTGCACTTTTTATCGATGCAGTACCTCTTACAGTGGCAGCTTACAAATTCCTGTGTACTTCCAGACGTTATCATTGAGGCTGGCCGAAGAGATCGTGAACTTGAGGGCACATCACGTGCCTCGATGAAGTTGTTGTCAACAGTTGTGAATTCATTTCGAGCATACAGCCGCTCAAGTAGGCCTTCCTTCGTGCCCAACAGATAAAGCCCAGAAGAGTTGACATCAACGATGACTGCTAGGACATTTCTGGGGGCTAGACGTCCTCGATCAAGGTCAGGCACCCTGACCACAATGTTTGTCCCATTATCAACTGCTGGAAGTCTTGAGTTGGAGAGAGAAACCTTTTTTTGAGCTTGTTGGTCCTGACCAGATTTTGCACCTTCTCGCTCAATGTTGATTCGATTCTTCCTTATACAGAGGTTGGAAGTGACCTGCAGTCCGAAACCCTCACTGTCTTCACTGCAACTTCCACAAACAGCATGAACAGACTGGTCACACACTGAACACTTGTGAGCGCTTCATGACTCCTCACAAATCACACAGTAAACTTTTTTGTTGTCTTTCTTCTCTACTATTTTTTCTGAAGTGTCATTGGTTTGATTTTAATCTTCATCTTTTCTATCCTGTTGGTTGATCTCTTCATTGTCTTGACCATTATCCATTCCTGCATTTAAGAGCTGTTCCAGTTCTTCTTCAGTTTCCGTTGAAGAGTACATGTCTTCAGTGAGCGGAGAATCCCCTAGTCCGATCCTCTGCGCCGTTCCAAACATAGCCTCATAAGGACTTGTCTTGATGGCTGAATGCAGAACTCGGTTTTTCTTGCTTTGTTTAAACCGTAGTCGTTCAGACCAGGTTTTCGTGCTGTTGTCGGACATCCAAGCAACCAGCATGTCTCGAAAATCTTGGTTGGATCTTTCAACTGATCTTTGACTTTGAGAATGTCTCGGCTTTCCATGCACGAGCTTCATTCCTAGCCAAATATCAGCCAAGTTTTTATTATTTTGTACACAAATTCGCGGCCATTGTCGCTCTGCAGTATGAATGGGGCACCGAACATACAAAAGATGTCCATTAGCTGATAGGCCACTTCCTAGGCGGTTTTGCTCTTCAGGGGACGAAGAATTGAGAGCTTGGTCAAATGGTCTTGATAGTTCATAATGAATCGGTAATATCCATCTGGTTCAGACTGCATATCAATCAAGTCTACCTGGCACCGAGAATTCATGTAATGTGAAAGGATTGGACGTACAACTAATCCCAGTTTCGGTATCTTTTTCAATTGACACTACTCACATAGTGCCAAATAAAGGTCTATCACTTGTCCAGTAACGTTGCAATACTTCTTTTTCAGTTTCATTACTGAAATAACGAAACAAAAATTTAGAAAGGAAGAGATAAAGAGAATGTTTTTGCGAATCACAAACAAAACAGTGTTTTACCTCTTGTCCTTTTGTGTCCTATGTTGACATGTGATGTTTCCAAAACATCAAACAGCTCCTCCGTCTTGCAGTAATAACGAATGTCTGAATCATCATTTTTCGTCTGAACAACTTTCAATAAGTTTCTGCGTATCACCGATCTTCATGACAGCGTATATTTTAAGACGCCGGTAATGTTTCGAAGTCAGTGGCTGGTTATTCTTTCGCAATATCTGAGCTTCCTTAACTTCCCGTAAAATGTTATTGTAACGCTCATTATCAAGAAACAAGCTCCTATGACTGCTTGCGTCATTCAGCTCCTTCACTTTGTCATTAAAAATCTTCACACTGTCAACAGATGTGGCTGTAAAGCACACTAACTTGCAGCTCGATCACTCGCTAACCGACGAGACTGACCCTTCGGAAGGTTGAAACTTGTCTTACATCGCGTCGTGGTTGTAAAAGGTAACGTCCATGACACCTTGTGGTATTTTTATGAAGTCCAAACTTGCTGTGGTCATTGCTTTTATCAGCCACGACACGACTTTCGCATCATGGCATATCTTTACATGCCACAACGCTTTGTGGATGTTTAAAAACAGCCACAACACGAAATTTCGCGTTGTAGCTGTTTCTCTAATGCCACAACGCGTTTTGGTCGTTTTTCCGCTCAATGAACGTTTTCGATCTTTGAGCTTAACATTTGTATCATATACTTCCAATTTTGTGATACTTGTTCATGGTATTAAAACTATTTGTCATGAGTGTGGTAGTGTAGTTTCTGCAGGGACTAGATACTGACTGGATAACCAAGGAAATTTTCAATTTGTGATATGGGCAACAGATGTCTCTTTTCTTCAATATGTTTAAACCAGCCCTGGGGCCTACCTACCGAATTGTTGCTGGGTACCTGGCGACTTTTTCTTCGGGATAAAGCGACAGAGTTTAGAAACTAACCACTTTCCCATCTAGTGCTGAGGTGAAGAATGAGCGGAGTTATACCTCCATTTTCCTATATATCTTCGTGGCTAGAAGGGGCAACTTTTCTTGATTTAAGGAATGTAATAATACAAACACGTGTAACAGAAAGGAACAGTATTTATATCATATTTATTCAGTGAGCAACCCTACATTCATTGCAGATTCAGAGTGTTGGTAAATGGAAGAGCCCACACTTCGGTTACTGGACGTGCTTCAGAGTGTCGTCCTGTTTGCGTGCCCACTAGTAGCATATGTCTTGTTATTCAAAAGCAAACAACGGTTTAGAAGTCAGGAAGGATACTACAGCACACCAGGTATATTATGTGTGTGATATAAATGTCGATTCACCCATATTTGCATTCAGAACTCAGATACGAGAGGTGCTGATAAGTCCTTAGCCTGACCTTCCCGATGTCGTAGGACGGAGTCGATAGTGTCGTTGGAAAGAGGAGTCTGTTCATGTGCCGAATTGCAAGTCTTTCCTTGTTACAGGGGCTGAAAGGAAGCACGTCAGGCGACGCGCGCGATTTCAGCAACATGGAGAAGCGAGCTGTCATCAAGCTTCTCCCCCCCCCCCCTCGCAAGTCAAGGCGCCGAAGGAAATTCACGCCATTCTGACAGAAACGTTAGGGGAACGTGCACCATCGTATTCCACCGTCAAAAACTGGGTGGCCCAGTTTAAACGTGGTGATTTTTCCACCTGTGATGCGCCTCGTCCCGGACGACCCGAAACAGTGACCACCCCGGAGATTATTGATCATATTCACGAGCTAATCTTGGAAGACCGCCGGATTTCGGCCAAATCAATAGCTGAGCAACTGGGCATATCACGTGAGCGGGTTGGGTCCATCATTACTGAAGATTTGGACAGGCGCAAGCTCTCTGCGAAGTGGGTCTCTAAATGCCCGAACGCGGATCAAAAACGTCAACGGTGTCTGTCGTTTGAGCAACTTTTGGAATTTTTTCGGTCCGATCCAAATAATTTCCTGTCGCGGTTAGTGACCATGGACGAAACCTGGTTATATCACTATGACCTGGATTCAAAGCAACAATCAATGGAGTGGCGGCATAGCGGCTCACCCCGCCCCAAAAAATTCCGAGTGCAAAACTCCACTGGAAAAGTTCTCGCCTCGATTTTTTGGTATCATGACGGCATCCTCCTCATTGATTATCTTTCAAAGGGCCAAACTATGAACACGGAGTATTAGTCATCTCTGCTGGTGCAATTGAAGGGCATTTTGAAGGAAAAACGCCACGGGAAGGTCACCAAGGGGGTCTTGTTCTTGCACGACAATGCCCCAGCTCACCGGGCACTTGCAACCCAGAATAAACTGGCCTATCTGGGCTTCCAATGACTTGATCACCCACCCTATTCTCCGGATCTGGCCCCGTCAGACTACCCCTGTTCCCTGGCCTGAAAAAAACAATTAAAAGTTTGCCATTTTTCGTCCGATGCGGAGACCTGGTTGGACGGACAAACTTCTGATTTTTTTTAGTGGCTTGCGAAAGTTAGAGCAACGGGCTAAGAAGTGTACTGAGCTTCGTGGGGAATGTGTTGAATAAATTCCGAGTTTGTTCGCTGTAGTTTGTTTCCTTCCTGGTCGGGTTAAGGACTTATCAGCAGCCTCTCGTATTATGTATATAAATACACGTGTTAGCATTCTTCATTCTAGGAATATGCCTCATTATTTTGGATGGAGTGATACAGTTATGTGCCGCATAACGTCATCTTGGTCAACAATGGACCACATGTATGCCGATGAACCCATAAGATTATCATATTATATTATAATACCATTGTGTTACAATTGCCTACAGTATTCAGTACAGTAACATGCTGTACAGGTTTGTAGCCTAGGAGCAATAGGCTATACCTTATAGACTAGGTGTGTAGTAGGCTATACTATCTATGTTTCTGTAAGTACACTCTGTGACATCCACACAATGACAAAATCCCCTAACAATGCATGTGTCAGAATGTATCTCCGTCATTAAGCGGTGCATGACTGTACTACAGTTTTAATATACAGGATGGTTCATGACTTGTGGACATTACTGCAGGAGAAGATTTCTTAGGTCTTTGTGATCACAAAAGTTTGCATAAACATTTGTACTATTTTGGATGGTTATGGAGTTATGGCTGCTTGGAACTTAGAATGTAGGATAAAGACTATTAAAGTAAATGGAAGAATTGTAATAACTGTAATACTTAATAAATTTAAAATATAAATTTAACTTAACTTAATGAAATTGTCTTTAGTTTACAAAGACCTGTGTTTTCAGGTTTTCAAAAATACCAAAGCCGGACACAACTCACCTTGCCACTCAGTTGTGAACAGTGCAAATTGCAAGTTGTACCTGCCATTGACTGTTCCTATTTCAGCTGTGTTCAATGTCATGTACTGTGGCTGGAGATGAATGGTTCCCAGGAGGGCTTTTATGACATTTAAGAACTCATGTAATTCCATAACCATTGGGAATAGGGTCTATATCGATATTGGGAATAGGATCTATATCGATATTAACTCTTTTGACCTTGGAAGTCATATTTTGCAATACTGTCCACAATCATGAGTCACTATGTATATGAGACCAAGAGTGGGAATTTGTCTTATAAAAAATGCAAATTTAAATATGAGTTTTAGGATGCCTTCGTGGTTCTTTTAATTGCAGTGGAATTATTCCATTTGCTATCCACATCATTACATGAAACTGTTATATTGTACTGCAGTCATTAGAGCACATGTGGCATTTATAATGTGGATGGAAGCTATTTTGTTTTAAATCAAAGGGATTGTTTTTCAGATATAGTTTCACTCAAATGTTTATATTGCTATGTATTTAATATTATTGCTAATTGTAGATTAAATATTTTTACTAAGCATTATATTTGTAAAATACATTGAAGTTCAGTGAAAATATATATATTAATAAGTATAATTACTGCAGTGATATGAGTTGCCTAGCCATACTAAAAGTAGTGAGTGTGTGCTGGTGAGTCACACATTTTGCATTGTTGATTTATATTTTGTTTTCAGTGACAGAGATGTTAGCTTTTTCATGTTGTCTGTGTTTACTTGTGAAGTTACTCATCATTCTGAAGCCTGTCTTATGACAGGTTTACAGACTCTTCCATAGTGAGTTTTCCTTACAGTGCGATGTAGTGTTTCCTCTTTCAGTTTCCACTGTCCTCTTGTTTCCTTGTTGTATCCAGTGTCTGCTTATGTCTTATTCCTTGTCTTCCTATTACTTCTATCCTTTCTTCTATCTTTCCTTTAGTAATATGTTCTGGAAGGCTGTTCCTATGCAAAATGTGACCAATCCAGTTATCCTTCCTTCTGTTTACTGTACACAGGGTATTCCCTGCCCCCTTAACTCCATGTAATACTTCATTTTTACACCATTGGTCCAACTGATCCATTCCATCCTTCTCCAGCACCACTTTTTAGACCTTTCCACGTATTTCTGGTCTACTTTCTGAAGTGTCCAGTTCTCAGCACCATACAAAACCATGCTCCAAATAGGGGACTCTACTGGTTCTTCCTTTTATTAAAGTCCAATTTGTTTATTGAATGCTGCTTTTGCCATGGCAGTCCTGTATTTAATTTCACATGTACATCTAGCAGCACTTGTGAAGTGTCTGTTGATAAATGGATTAATTGTCATGAATGTATACATAACAGTTTTCTATGTTGATGTGGATGTAAAAATAAAAGGAGTCACATGTACTGCACAATGCATATTAAGGTAAAGACTGGTTCTTTCTCTTTTCCACGTCGTAGGTTCGTTATTGAATTGGCTGGCAAAATTGTTCAGGATTCCATTCTCAAATGATCCAATTTGCAAGCTGACACCCTGAACAGTTTTCATAACATATTCCACTATCAAATAAGACACGTCAGTTTCAAGTTAAAGTTATTGTGAAAGTTTTTAATGAAAAACACTTATTTCTGATATGGTGTCAAAATTCCATGATTACTTAAACTTTCTGGATTTGACCCATGTTAACGTGATTTTTTGCTCGAAGTAACTTCATTCGTGCACCCGAAAACTTTGGCAGAGTCACTATCTCTTTGTACATATGTGTGCACGTGTGCGTGCACAATATGGTTTACCCTAACAATCCTCACACAACCATAACATAAATATGTTATATACAAGTGGTATATAGCCTTGATAAAGGCTAGTTCATCCTTCCTCAGCATGGTGCTTGGACAGGCGCTCCACTTCTAAGGTGGCAGCACGCTTCGGTGGTAAGCAAATCAGGGATACGCAGGTTGAAAATACTCCCCCTCCTTGCAGACTGCTCTTTCAGATGTCTGGTTCTAAGTCCCTTCAAAGCGCTTCCAATCTGTAAAATCCTTTCAGCAGCTCCCAGTCATCTGAAAATGATCATCCACTGCTTGTCAATAACCAGGAAGAAATTGCTTGGGTATTTCTACAGGTAAAATTTTGGCTCTAAATTGCTTGAGCCAATCAGAAGGAGTGGGAACGGGAAAGTGGCGTGTCCGAGTAGAGGAACAGGCTGTGAAGGGCAAAGACCCCAAGTGGAGGCCTGTACTAAGTATGTGGGAAAAATGGCCCCATGTCGAAGCGAGGAAGGGGAGCCATGGGATGGTAGTGATCAAATATTGTGTTTCAGGAGGCTGTCTCCTTTCTGTAAGCATTTGCAGATGGGGTTTCCAGGTTTGGCTTAAGGTCAGGCCTTCTTCCCTGTTCATGTTGTGTAGGTTCATTTCCAATTCACTGGCTTACCTGATGAGTTAGCCCATCTATCCAGTTTTTGCTGAAAGAAGTGTTGTACCTTATGGTTTAATAATGTGGTCCTGGTTAATGCTGCATTCCGCTACTGCTGATTTATCTGTTTGTGCTAGTCATATGTGTCTGTTGTGTACTGGTGAATCACCCTAAAGAAAGAATACAACATGTTATGTGTTGACATGTGTGTTATATGAAATGAAATGGTTTCAGATACATGCCCTTTCTAAGACGCATGGGTTACTATGTTTATTGGCGTTTTTTAATACATTATTACATCTTTATTGCAGGCTGGAATTTCTTCTTGAAGAAATGGTGGGTGCGCTGGAAACTGTGGCAGCTGCAGCAACATGATCTACTGACAGTGGCGGAGTCTGTTTCTGCCCTTCTACCAAGCCAACAGGATGAGGACAGAGAGATGCTGCGGACACTTGTGAAGGAGAAGGAAGTACTGTTTATTATTCTGCAGTATGATATTTCATATGTAGTTTATAGATCATAATTCAGTGAGTGTTACACAGTTTTTTTTTTTATTTTGCTGTTTAGCAGACTTTACTACACAACTGATTTTGATTAACCTGCAATTATTTCAAGACATTGACACTGTAACAAGCCAGGATAGGATGATGATACAAAAATAATACAATATTTTCTGAATTATAATCGCACTTTTCGGGTACAGTCTGAGAGCTTAGCAAATTTGAAGAGTTGAACAGGTTGTGTTGTGACTGAATGTATTTGTTTTGTCATGTTTGATGTGCAGAATCAGTTATCAAACTCTTGTGACAAATAATATGCTCCACCAATAAAACAGTCATTGTGGCAAAAAGGCAAACTGAATCTGAACTGTTGTCTGACACAGAATTTCTGAACTATGTAGTAACAAAGTCCAACATCTGCCATCTCACCAGCCAAAATTTTGTCAGATCTCATATTGAGGCCACTGTTAAAGTCAGATTTTATTTGTGGCTACTGGGCTTAACACACCCTATTGTAAGTACCTAGCATCTCTCTCAGTTTAGTTTTATTTATGGTTAACAAATGGGAAACAGAAGAATGTGATGCAGTTGTATCAAGTTGTAAAAAGAAATGGCCAGTAGCCAATCACAATACTTCTTTGTTACTGTTCTCGTTAGTTTGGCAGTACTTAAGGGGCATCAGAAGAAGTAAGAAGGTAATCATTAATGCAGAGTAGGTAAGAATTTGGGACAAGGGAGTGACAGCTTATTTTGTGGTACTGTCGTACTGGAGACAGATAAATACTATAAGGAATCTCAAAATCACTGAGATCAAACTGTGTAACTCTGAATTGTTTCCTTGGCCAATAAGATATAGTTTGCATCCTTAGTTCATGTTAATATCTTGCTATGAATAACAGAGCAGTTAAGTAATATTTAAATCCACTAATTAACCAAGTTCATGGATCAGAGTCCTAAGAAGTTGCTAGTTGCTGAGTTGGTCAGCAAATTTCCTTCCTTTTAAGATATGTTATGGTTACCTGCTGCACTAGAAGACACCATTGGACTTGCTAATTAAGCAATATTCCTCTGTGATTATCTGTAGTATTACACTTTTATACATTAAAATATTGAATACAATATATATATATATATATATATCGTAACATAATAATAATAATTGGATCCAGTGATAATGCTACTGAAACATAATATGGACATACTGTTACTGTTAGGTGTTCTGGCTGTAAGTTGCATTTGTTACAGGTAGACAGCATAGCAATATGTGGAACAGATCACAAGGGTAATGCAGTATATCTAAGAATTACCAGAAAGCAGCACAGTGTTACTGAAGTCTGGCTGTATGTACAACTGGATGATGGGTCTGTGTACCAGCTTCCAGGTATGTCCAGGAAGTGTGGCTCTGCTGCAAAACATGGTTCTATCAGCTCTGTAATCAGAAGTCTCAAATTGATAAAAATGAATATGAAATTTAAATTTCCACCTGGGATAAAATACTCAGAAGTGTCCTATGTTAATTGGTGTTCCTGGTCTGAGTGTTAGAGTGTAGTTCCTGTCTCCCATTGATGTCTCTTGAAGAGTTAAGTATCATGATGATGCTTTGATATGTCATATGATATGACAGCTATATTCCTTTCACATGCTATATCCAATTCCAGAGTTGGCTTACTATGGAACTTTGTAAAATTAGTAGGTTCCTACTGGTTATAAATGTTAAAATATGAAGTTCCAGATTGAGTACGTTTTGAAGGGAGTTAGCATTTTTTAAAATTTGATTTCATATTACCTGGTGTTGGAACAAGATGAAGAAAAGATCTCATATGTAAGAATTTTTGTAGGGTGTTTGCAAGGTTACTGCCTGCTATAATATTGCAAGGAATTAAATTCTGTTTGCAGGATCTGAACTTTTAGAATTGCTAATAACAAAGCTTTTCTTAACCACGTTAATTCATTCCCTTAGTTCTAGACATTTTTCTTGTGGTTTATTTTTTAATACTATACAGAAATTGCGATGAAGTATTGTGCTTATTTTCTGTTAGAGCAAAAGGAAAAAGGAGAACAGATGGGTAGGACTGGTAGCAAGTAAGGAATTACAGACATACTCAGCAGAAATCTACCCAGTTATTATTTTCTCTGTAGAATAATTCCTGGTTTTTGATATCCAAACTTCATAGAATGTACGTAACCCTCAATTTTTTTTTTGACTGATGTTAAATAGGAAGAATTTATATTAATGTTTCAAGAACTGAATACAACATTTTTAACAAAATGATGGACTTGCAAACTGTACATGTTACTGAAAACAAAGCAACTGTTTGTAAGAACCATATTAATTGTTATGTATCATGAAGTGTTGTTTTAAGCAGTTTACATCCTAACATGATAGCTTTTTACTTATATATAGCTGTTTTACTGGATTTTAGTTATATTTTAGGAAATTGGTTGGTGGTTTGGGCTGGCATTGTAACACATTTTAATTTTTCCCATTTAGAATAGTGGGAAATAGGTACTAGATTAGCATTTTTGCACAGAATGTCTGATTTTCAGGAATGGATTACTGATGTTAAGTAGAAGATAGCTGTATATACTGCCCAGGACATAAACCTAATTTCCTGATGTTACTGGAGCATTAAGGTTGTTGTCTAAGTCAAATGTTGATAATGTTTTTGGTGTACTTGATATTTGCATTTGTTTCCCTTCTACCCACAAGCTAGAGTGGCACAGATGAAATGGACAGGTTTGGTTGGGCCACTGTATAGTGCAACTGTTATATGGGAGGCAGGTGACAATGAAGTGTGAAATGGAGAGAGGGGGATACTGAACTGCAAGGTTTAGCACTATTCAGTTCACATTGTTTCACTGCTGAGCAATGCATTGCCACAATACTGAACACATTAGATTTTTCAGATGCATTTGGTCATTGTATTGTATCTGTCCTTCCACAGCTAATATAATTCACTTGTAATTAAGTGGAGCAGCCACACAAAACATGAAACAATCAGCATGGAGCTGTTAAGCATATGTATATGGGATATGGGGAAATGTGGTTGCACACACACAATGGGAAAGTGTAGAAAGATATTGAAACGTAACAAAAGGAATAAATCCCCTACAGGGAATGTCACTGAGGTGTGATGGTAAGAAGGAACCATCAAATGGGGCAATAGTCTTATAAATCATACTATTACAGAAATGGTTTGAGGTTTTTTGCTCATCCCCATTGTTCTTATATGCCATTGTTTGTGCCATTTGACAATAATATAGCCCCTTTTAGGGGATTTATTCCTTTTATACTTTGTTTTGTTTTTAGGCTTTTTACTTTCCCCCCATTTTTCACGTGCTTCTTTTTTGCTACATTTTGTGACCATGCAAGGGTTTCTTTTAGGATGTTTGTTATTTTGTGGTTTAATGCCCATATACATTGTTCTTGTGCCCTTTTTGCCCTTCATTCTGCATAATTTTGAGCATATTGTGTCAGGTGCAAACATTTATATACTTCATTACTTTTATATGTAACACAACATAACACTTCCATGATACACTGCTGTTCTTGTTTAATTTTGCTGTGGATCAGTTATTGAAGTTGTTGAGCCACAGGTGTGTCATCTCCCCTTTTGTCTTGAAATTGCTTTTTCCACATGAAACCTGTGTTCTATTCGTTATTTACCCTCCATGTACTTGCTATAACATGAGGTGGTCTCATATTCAAGGGTCAAATGTCCATGACAATTTTGACATTTCAGACGTTGTAGATGAGACCAACATGCTGTTATGAAACTTCAGGCACCAATGACCCAGCACTGCAGTGCTGTATCTCAAAAGAATAGACACCTCTTCATCACTGCAAAAGCCTAAACACTCTTATTCCTGAAATTTCAGTGATATTTTTTTCTTTTTCATTAGACAGTCAACACTTAACTTTTCTAGCACAGTATCATCCATGTTTCAACACAGCAACAGAACAGTTATTGCAGACATGGTACAAATTGAATCCCATTGAGTTGTCACATGGAAGTTTTGAATCATACAGTCATGTAATATTACATTTTTTTAAATGTCACCAAAACTTTCTTGAAAATTGCTGTGTTTATGTAGATTCCTGTACTCTTGTTACTGGTTCCTTGTGTTTTAGGACACCCAGACACTACCCTGCGCAGCAACAACAGAAGTTCTTGGAGTGGTGGAGGGCTCAAATTTAAGATGTGTGAACCAATGCGGAAATGGAGAATCACATTCAATGGATTGCTTAGGTACATTTCTTGCTTGCTGCTGTTGTGTGTTGGTACATATCTTTATATTAGGTTGTCAAGGTTTGCAAGTGGATGTTGTACTAAATTCCTTCTATCTTAGACATTGTCTATGAGCTGAGCAGTTCTACCTTTCTCTCTTTTCAATGAAGTGAAAAATGCTGGTATTGTGTGTGAGCAATAATTCTTTAAAGACATATTGCTCATGAAATGACAGTTTTTCCTAGCCCACACAATTCATCAAACTAAGATTCCTACATTACTAGACAGTTTGGTTACAAACACACCTTCTGGGAAACTGTGTCCAAAATAACTTTCTTCTACTTTTATTTTCATAAAAACGTAACATACTTAAATATTGATTTATAGAGGATTGGTCAAGTCTCGTCTGTCTCCTGTAAAACTGTGTATCAGTGGGTTGCAACAAATTGCTCTTTCATAAGTGATACATGTTTTTAGAAAGAAATTTCAGTATACTGATAATAAAAATTATAAAAACCAGCATAATAAAAAACAAATATACTCTGGGCAAATTTTGTAATAGGCTGATATTTATTTTGTTGTTTGAAAATAAGTGCCACTACTTTTCAGTGTTGCGTACCAAAGTATAAAATCCTGGTCTTTGTTTAGATGCCTGATACTTTTTGCAAGCAGAAACTGATGACACAAAGAGACCCACCTCTCTTATGCATCATAATGCACTTCATGAAGTCCATTAATTGGAAATCATTGTCTTATGTTACCTTCCTGCCCATGCAGTTGTGTATTTGCCACCATGCAATTTCTTTCATTGTTATCTTACCCATGTAGATCATTCTGAATTCGCTGAAATTGACCTCTGCTTTCTGTCATTGTCCATTTGCATAATGTGCTCAAACTACTCTAATCTTGACTTCTCTGATGTGCTTGCCCACTCTCTTTCTCTCTGTCTCTTTCCCTCTGTTCTCTTTTGCTTTTATCCTTGTATTAATCTTCTTCTTTCCTACATGGAATAAAACAAAGCCTGCTCAACTTGGTAGCTGTCTTTTTGAATGGTTTTTCTCTATATCTGTGTCTTTTTGGCTCGTACCAAAGAAAGATTTTTGACAGTTTGTTGCCATCCATTGTGTTAAACCAGTTTAACTAATTAGTTATGTATGTGACATGGTTTTGGCATATAGTTTGCATGGGAAAGATGAGTGATGCATACACATATATGAGTTGAAATGTCTGAAGAAAAGAGTATAAGGAGTACGTGGGAGAAAAATGCAAAAAGTATGTATTTGAAGGCAAAGTGTTTCAAGGTGCAGAGTATATGTAGTTGGCTTAGAGTAGGTTTCAGTGGTGGGCTGTCAGGGAGATGGTAATATTGTGTAAGAGGCAGAGAGTTCCATGACCAACAGATCAACAAACAGCTTCTGAAGAATGGACTATGCTTTGTGAGGTTAATTAAATGTGTGTGTATGTATTTAATCATGTACATGTGCATATGTCTCAGATACTGGTTGGTATTCTATAGAATTGTTATACAGTTGTTATTTTATGCACTGCATTATGTGTTTGTTTAGGCATGGGGTGAAAACAAAGAGAAACATTGAGGACTGTGAAGATGGCAAAATTCATCACGTACAATTTTGTTTTATGTGAGTATAATCAGAAATTTGTTTATGACCGAATTTTTATTGGGAGCCCAAGTAGCATAGCTGGAATAGCAGCTCACTCTGGGCTGGATGGTTGGGAATTTGAACTGCTGTGTGGCAAGATTTTCTATGCCCGTCCAGACCAGCCCCAAGGCCCACCCAACCCCTGTAAAATAGGGACCCTGTTTCTTTTCTGAGGGTAAAGCAGCCAGGGCATGGGACTGACCACCCACCACATCTAGCACCCAGATTAAACAAAGAGTAGAGCTATACCTGTACTCCTCTGGACATTCTTAGACTGTTATAGGGATGCCTTAACATATTACCGAAATTTTGATACAATATCTGTAATTACTTATTTCCTAAATGTAAAACACAAGGGAGATAGATGCGTGCATATTCCATATGGAAAATGATAGTGATATATGGGATTTTTTCATGCTGGATTATATAATCAAAGAAGTAAGCATGTACAATCTCTTCAGCTTCTCACTAAGGATATTTATGTTCCAATTGCAAGTGACTGTTGGACAAAATGTGTTAGCATATGTAGGCATATCTACAAAGGAATTATAGTTTCTCATTGTAGTTAGCAAATAGTCAAGACATATGTTGCATACACTTCTGTCAGTCAGTTAATTTAAATTAAGCCGTTAAGCATTAAAGGAACCTTTTGCTGCATTCTCTTCAATTTATTATTTATCCCCTCTTTTTTATTTCTATTTATTTATTTCTATGCACTTCAAGTAAAGCACAAATTAGCCTTAAGGTAGTTGAATTTATGATGTGAGTTCCCAGGTGATGGCATATTAATACATCTAAGGGACCTTACAGTCATGTAGCACATATGAGGCCCTTTCATCTTTATCTTGACACCTTTAACAGATGGGGCTGTTTAGTGGTCCCTCTTTGAATAGGTTTTTCTTCCTATTAACATAGCAGTCATCATCTGAACTGAATTTTATGTAACAGAAGAATTCCATGTTTTGTTTGGCAGAAGATTCTTGAAGAAAACTTGTTGCATGGTTTCATGATACTGTGGACTGCCAGCACAACTGAGTGGTTCCAAAGAAATGAATTTCTTTGTGTTTCCCTGAACCTGAAGCTTAGTTGAAGGTGGAAGAATTTTTTAGTGAAAACAAGTTGTGTTATTCCCTCCTTCAAAGTAGGGTGGAGAATGACTTTCAGTAGAATCTATATAAATATATTGTATATAAAACTGTGACATATTTCTGTGTTTAATGCAGTACAATTGATTGTCCTGTGCTAGTCTTAGTATACCCAGATTCAGTAAATAAAAGATTGAATTTACATATGCAAATGCACATAAGAAAATGTCCCTAGAAATTCATTTTATATACTTAGACAACAAGGAAATTTTCTGAATTTTTAAGATATGCTGCATAATTTATATTATATTTTGCACAAAATGCCATTTGTTTCATAATTTTAGCTTTTTCTTTTTAAATAATACATTTTTCATAAACCATGTGCTAAAATTTAACTACCCACCCTTGTTGTATAAAGGTTAAAATGCCTTGGGGCATCAGGATACAGACCATCAAAATGGAACAGAAAAGGACTAAAGGCATGTACTAAAGATTAGCTGAAACATCTTAGTTTGTGCTTTTATTTCCATAGCCCATACTATGCAGAACAGCAACTGACTATGGGCTGGACGGTCCGGGGATCAAATCCTGTTGCGGGTGACATTTTTCACACCCATCCAGGCCGGCCCTGGGGCCCACCCAGCCTCCTATACAATGGGTACCAGGTCTTTCCTTGGGGTAAAGTGGCCGGGGCGTGGCGTTGACCACCCACCCTTATCTAGTGCCGAGGTTAAAGAAAGAGTAGAGTTATACCTCTACTCCCCTTCTGGGCCTTCATGGCCTGTTCTAGGGTGAACTTTTTTTGTACACTATGCAGAACATGTTAACACATGCAGGCCCTATGCTGTTTGCATTGTGTGGTGTTAGTGTTATTAATTTTTTTTTCTTTAACTTGCAGTTGGACAGCCTGTAGTAATGTTATTGATATCCAGAGAGACTGGAACAGGGCCCTAATATCAGATGCTTTAGCCAGAGAACCATGGAGAAGTGGAAAATGGATAAAAATGAGGTTAGTTTCTATCAAATTGTGGGTGTTGTGCATTGTCATTTCGCAGGTTATAGTTCCTCTTTATATTCTGATTCCAATTTACTATTTGCTGCTATTCATCTTTTGAATATTTTTTTGTCATTGACTTTTATATGTGCTTACAGCAGTTGTAAAGTTTGAGGTTCTGATGGCAGTGACTTTGAAGATCATGTTCTTTTGGACTCTGACACTATGTAATTTGGTTGATGAGTGCTATTTCAGAGGAACATGCTGCCCTTATCTTCAGGGAAGTTTGGTCAGTGCCTATCTACCCAACTGCATGATGTTACTTTCCAGAAGATCATAATCTTAATTTGTAGCAGCTGTTTCTCAGCCTTGTTCCTTTGGTCTTTGAAGCTAATGATGTATTATTTTTTGAAAATCCTTTGTTATGTGTTTGTATTTGTAAATAAAACAGAAACTTTCAGTATCGCTAATGTAACTGACTTTTGTACCTCATTTGAATCATTTCTGGGACTCTCAGTGTTACAACTAAGACTTTATTTGGGTTCCTTCAGTCAGGACATGCCACAGAAGTATTTTTAAGTGCTTAATTTATGTCCTGCCCTCAAACTAAGGGGCCATGTTTTATAACAAAATTTGTGTATTCTTGTTGTATATGCCAACATATCTTCTTCTTATAAAGCACTACAACCTGTATAAGGTTCTGGCTTCCTCAACTACTTTCTTCCATCTGTCTCTATTCTGTACTACTTTCTTCCAATTGTGTACATTCATGCTCTTTATATCTTCCAAAAGTCATCTTCCCAACATGTTTTAGGTCTTCCAATTGGTCTTTTAGACATGGATTTCCATGTCTTGATCTTCTGCACATTATTATCTTCAGCCATGCGTTCAACGTGCCCTAGCCAGTTTAATCTTTGTTTTTTAATAAACCTGATTATATTTTGTCCCTTTAATATTTTGTTGATTTCTTGATTAGTTTTAATCCTCCAGTAACCATCATCTCTTCTAGTAGGACCAAATATTTTCCTCATGATCCTTCTTTCGAAAATAATCTGTTTATTTATCATATTTTCTTTAAGTACCCATGTTTCAGAAGCATAAGTTGCTATTGGGCAAATTAACGTGTTATAAAGTTGTAGTTTGACATTTCGGGATATTAATTTTGATGTGAATAGTTTTTTGTGAACATGGTATGCCCTATTTCCTGCTGCTATTCTTTCTTTGATTTCCTCCTCAATAGAGTTGTCAGTATTCACCATTGATCCCAAATATTTAAATGAATTTACTTGTTTAAACTGTTCTATTCCTGTATTTAAATAGGTAGGCTGGAATATTTTCCTGGTACAATATAGATATTTGACTTTATTGTTATTTACTATTAGTTCAGCATTTAGTGCCTCATGTTTGAGTTTGCAGAAAGTATCAATTAAGATTTGCTTTGTTCTTCCAATTATTATGATGTCATCTGCATAGACGCACATCTGTTTTAATCTAGTAGTTATATTTCCACGGACTTCTAAATGGGTGATTTCTGAATCCAACACTACACTAAATAGTAGGGTGGATAAAGGGTCTCCCTGTGTGACTGCTGTTTTCGTTTTAAACCATTCAGAATAACTGTTGTTAACTTTCACCTTCATTCTAGTTCATTGCATTGTGAGTTTTATTAGTTTAAACAGTTTATCTGGAACGTTATGTTTGATTAAGCTGTTATATATTGCATCTCTATGAACTGTATCAAAAGCCTGTGAGAAATCTATAAATATATTATGTAGATCAATATTGTATTCATAGCATTTCTCGTATATCTGTCTCGCAGTAAATATATTATCTATTGTTGATCTATTAGGTATGAATCCCATTTGGTAATTTCCGATATCTGGTTCAATTATCTTGCTTAATCGGTTATATAATAATATTGCAAAAATTTTATATGTTATGTTCAGTAGGGATATCCCTCTGTAATTATTGCATTGTCTTCTATCCCCTTTTTTGAATATTGGGCACAGGATTCCTTCTGACCATTCACAAGGTATTTTTTCTTGTTTCCATATCTTCACTATTAATTTCATCAGGACCAACAGCTTTATTGGGTTTCATATTTTTCATTATTTCGCTTATTTCTTCATATGTTGGCTCCTCTAGTTCTAAATTATTTATTGGATCCTCGTGTGTTTCTATACTGATTATTCTTTCAACCTCAGGATTTAATAATTCTTTAATATATTGTTGCCATCTTTCGAGTATTTGTTTTTGTTCTGATAGTATGTTGCCGTCTTTATCCTTACATATCAATGTCGTTACAGTCGATAGATTAGATAAGTTTCTAACATCTTTATAAAATTTTCTTGTATCCCTTTTCTTATTTGTTTCATTTAGCTCTTTAATTTTCCCTTCTATCCACTCCACTTTCTTTCTTCTACAGATTCTATTTGCTTTTGTTCTTTTTTGATGATAGATATACAAATTTTTTCTTGTTTTTGTTATTAGTCGTTTTCCTCTTGCTTCATTCTTTTCTTGGATTGCCCTCTTACATTCATCATCCTACCAATGGTTAGCATTCTTTGCATCTTTAGATATTTAAATTCCGTCACAGCCTCTAATATCGCATGTTTTAGGTTCTGCCAGTTTTGATTAACATCCGTTTCCTCTTCTATTTCATGCAACATTGATTATAAGTTTTCTTGATATTTGTTCATTTTCTCTTTTTGGTTTAATAGTTGTCTATCCCATTTATACTTTTGGATTTGTCTGTTTTTAACTATTATTAGCTTTTGTTTATTTATATATCAGCATATAGGATGATTAAACATTTTATGACATAATCACCTCTTCATGACTAAGTCTACTGACCAGAATCCATTTAAGAAGTCAGTAGTCACACGCTGATCAGAAAACCAAGTACCTTGTTCAGAAGACAGAGGTTCATTACCATATTTATACCCTGCCTCCAAATGGTCACAATTCTCATCCAATTAATTCAGTCAGTATTAATGGTATGTTTGCGTCTACTTCGAAGTTTTCCCAAATAGCGTCTTTTATTTATGTTTCCAAGAAATTTTGTTTGCATTTATTTTCTGCACCATATTTGCTATATGTACCATGAATTTCGTCCTCTTTGATTATCACCCAATTGTAAAATATTTAATTTTTTTAAAAAAGGAAGATATTTGTGGGCTGTTACAATTTAATTCAATGTGACTTAAGGAAGCAACTAGGAGAGGGTTATGAGCAGTGGGGCACACTCCATGGTACATGGACAGTGGTCAGTAGTGATGGAACTGCAAGAGAATTGTACCTAAGAGGCATGAGACGGAGGCGGTATGGAACTGATGATGCTGTGTTGCAACGCAGAGCTGTAAACTACATAGGAGTGACTACAGATGGATCTATGTTCAGTATTGAAGCAAGATGCAATGAGAAACCTGGTGTTACGCAGTAAGTGTTGCATGAAAATGAATGGCTTTTTTTGTATTCTGTTCAAGTATTGAGTAACATGTAATGTGTCTCTCAGATTTATCTATATTTTGTGCATTTTAAACGTGTTTGTCAATAACTGATACATTACACCATGATTATGGTGACCACTGCCCACTGTCTCAGGTATAATTGCCATACATGACAATGGGGCAGATCTTGCCTTCAGGTTATTGGTTGTTGCTGTACTGACATATCTCCATGCTTATTGGCTGTGGTTGTGATCAAACCTGCAACCATGTACATTTGAAAATGTTATGTTAAATGTTATCCATGATAGTGTACTAGCTGACATTCGTGATTAATATACAGAGTACTTGTATGTTAGATCTCAGTCTTTGCAAGCAGTTGTGGTTAATGGGATGGAGTACAGTGAGACAAATCTTTCCATGTGTTGTGAGTACAGGCTGGATAAATTAGTAATTTTGTAATGGTGCAACAAATCATTCTCTTTTCAGTGCAGTGTTTGGACATGTCTGTCGTCCAGATGGATGTCAAGCAGTTGTAGATTCATGCGATTTGTCTCTGCCAAATCTTGGGGAGCACCCTGACTCCATACCTCAACATGCTGTTCTACGATTTTCAGGTACTGACAGTTCAGCAGCTTTCATTCCTTTGGGACCTTGTACCAGCAGAATTATTGATACCACAATATTTCCAAGTTTTTGTTAACAGGGCTGACATAGGCACTAACTCTAACAGATTTAACATCAATAATATCAAGACTAGACAATGAACATACTGTTAACCAGTTTTATCCACATACCAGTCTCATGATCTGTTTCACTGCAATATTTATTCATGTTATCCTTACACCCAGTCTACAGAGTGACTGCTTTCCAAGAAGTTACCAAAATTCTATGTGAATATGGCATTATGCACATTTTAGCTGTGTGTCTACTGCCTCCATCATCTACTGTGTTGATGGAAGCAGTAGTTTATTGGAAATGTTGGTACATGTCAATCAGATTACCCAGTGTCATGTCATGTCCCAGAAGACAGTAACCTTTATAATTATGATTTGAGGATCTCACATCTACACACATTTTATTTGTGAGATAGCTTCTTAAATTTGACCTTATGTAACTGACAGTTTAGAGTTACCAACAAGACAATTCAGTATCAGTACATCAAATAAAAAAGACTGGAAAAAGAATTGTATGATTGGGTAAACTACTGAATTATAGGTATCTTAATGTGTCAGTGCAGTAGAATTTCATTAATCCAGAAGCTGATATTCTAGAAATCCTGATAATAGTCCCAAGTCAGAAGTTTTGGCATTCATTCTATGCAGTACGTTTAGTGAGTCCATCACTTTATCATATGTTACCTGGACTTTATTGAGCCCATCGAGTTATTATAATAGTTTCCAAAGATTTCAAGATGAGTAAACGTGGTGCTTCCAGCAAGAGGAATAATGTAACATTAACAGTTTCCCAGAAACTTGAAATAATTAGGGGTGTTTAAAGTGGCAATAGTCACAGTGTGACTGTGGCAGCAAATCACATTGGTTCATCAACTATCTCTTATGTAAAGAAAGAGAGAAATAATTGTGTTCCCTACGGTAGAATTGAAGAGACTCCAGAAAACATAGAAAGGGACCCTGACACACCTCAACCAGCAGGTGAACAAGATATCCAAATCAAATACTGTGGTTGGTTGTGCAGCTCAAATGTAGGTTCAGCAACAAAAACTTACCTATAAGAACTTGGATCATTACAGATTATGTTTAGTAATCTGGAGTATATGCTTATTCGGCACCTTTCTGGTCTTATGGGTACGAAATTATGGGAATTCTACTTACATTCAAAACCTGTTATCATCAGTGCCAGCTATTATATCAGTTAATAACAAACTTAGCCATACTACTGATGTTTTGACATCTTTGGGCCTGTAAAATTGATGATATGTCATATAATATACAGCAGAAAATTATATTTAAAGTTAATTATGGATCGTGCAATGAAAAGTCTCTCTGTACAGTTGCGCAGAAGGACTTACACAATTATAAAGTTAGTTACCAATCATGCAATGAAGTCACCATCCTACTACCTGGAAGTACTAACAGAAATATTAAGGTCAGTTACACATCATGCAGTGAAAGTCACTGTCCTTACACTGGCATGTAAGGTTAATTACAAATTTTTCAGTGAAAATTCATTGTCCTTACAGTTTCCTGGAAGGGCTTACATAAGTGAAAGATTCAAAATACATACGCAATAAACTTGTTTATACCTATATAACCTGCTTCATATCAAGTAATACTGTTAGAATTATAACAAAGGATGACAACTGTAGAGTGAGTCAGTTTAACATAGATTAGGAGGCATCTGAATGTAATGAAACATTCCAGTTTCTGGTCTGTGCTGATAATAATAATATATTGACTGAAACCAAATGCCATAAAGAAAGCACAGTAATATTGTTGCAAGTTGTAATGAGATGGGGCTGAAACACATAAAGAGAAAACTGTTTACTGTAAATGTTATGTCTTATCATCATAATGCAAGACAGTCATAATAAAAGCAGAGAGTACAAACCCCATATCCTAGCTAATTGATGTCTATCTCAGAATAGTTCAAACTAATGGAAGCAACAGAATGGGGTTTGTCATGTTGTTTTCACTTGATGACAGATGTAGACCTTGTGTGTATCAGATATAATTGAGACAATGGCCAGTGTCCAGCATGGTATCTGCATAATGAATCAGCCGTTGTCAAAACTTTCAGGCAATCATGAGAAGTTCTTTTGAAGAGCTTAGGAATTGTCAGCTCTTCATGAAGGGCTCCATTAATGGAGTTACTGTAGTTAGCATTTAATATCATCTGCCAGTGGTCCTACCAATTCCTGACATTGTAATGTTCGTGAGTGCACAGAGGATAAGACGGCTGGGACATGTGGAGAAAATGTTGGAGGAACAGATGCCTGGAAAAATGTTGAAGGTTAGATTATTCCCCAGAAGAGGGAATGGACGACCATGTACATTTGGTTGGACAATGTGGTGATATGGGTCAGAGGCTGGAGATGAAGAGTAGAGGACAGAGATAGCTCAGGAGGGTTGTGAAAGAAGTCAAAGCTTGCTGATGGCTGTAGTGCTGATGAAGATTAGTCCTACCAATTATCCTATTTGCATGCTGGAGGGAATGACACTGCTATATGTCTTCTCTTTTCTAGCTGGAGGCAGAAACTACACGGCAAGTATTCACACCTTACCTCACAGTACCACTACACTCTACGGAGGCTGTCCGTGGAACTATGAGGCCCATGTACTTACATTCAAATGTATTCTCAATGTCAAGCAGGGGGCTGGAACAGCCATCTTTTGGTACAGGTGAGTGGGTGATTGGATAAGGAGTCTTGTACACAGTATTTCAGCTTCAAATATTAAACACAGAAATGTATTATGACTTAGAAATAACAATACAGTAATAAGGAATGAAGTTGTTCGTGTTCACACAATGTAGGCCTGTGTAGGCATGGAGGCATAGCTGCATGCATTTTTAACCTCAGCACCAGATGGAAGTGTGTGGTCAGCTTCATGCCTCAGCTGTTTATTCCTGGGGAAAGATCTCCCAGTACCCAAGATGGGCTCAGAATGGATATTTTGGGGAATAGAAAAATCTTATTCCTCATCTAGGACTCAAACCATTATTTGTCAGTCATCTGGCCTGTAACATGGTCACTATATTGACCTGTGTTTTTTAAAACTATTATGTATTTTTCAATGTGGGCTCTGTTTGTAGTTTGGTATCTTTAAACCTGTAATTCAGTTGTTATGATACTTGCTTCTATATTCTGTATAAAATTTCAGTATTCCTTATTTTAACTGTTTTGACATTATTACTGTTGAGAACATTTATGTGATTTGCATTACCCCAAAATAAGAAATTTAATGAACTGAGAGCAGATAAATTGTGGCCATGAAATTCAACAGATTCTACTAAAACTTTGTAAAGAAGTGTCATGGATTGATGCCCTTTATATTTCTCCCAGACTGTGAAATAGAAGTTCAGTCACATCCAGGATATGCAAGTGAATAATGAGATGAACCTTCAAAGGTAATCTACACACACAGTCTTAAAATTTTGTATGTAATCAGTGGTTTTAACCATTGTAATATTGGATGAATAACTGACATTGCAGTTGAACATAGGTAGAGAATACTGTGGAACCAACATTTCCATAACTGGAGGTTAGTGACTGATGGTACTCTTAGTATCACAATGCACAAGTCAGTAAATCATATTGATGTAACTGTTAAAGGTAAGTTGGTAATCATATAATTATGATTTATATAGCCACATGGTTTAAGAGAACTGAAGATTTATATACTTCCCATATCTTCCTCATCCATTGTTGATGCTCAGCACATTGTGATTTTCTAGACTTCAGTGTCCTGTCAGTACTAATTAACAAGAAACAGGGATTATTGCTCTTGGTGTGTTTATTGTTTTGGTTAGGTAATAACAGATCCACCTAGGGGTTGCAAGACCTTAACGAATGGTGGTGGGGTTTGTGCCTGTCAGTGATCCATCATGCTATACTCACAGTAACATAGTTGCTTGTAGGGCCTCCTGTGCCAGGCAGATTGGTGGTGAAAAAGCAGGCAAAGAAGTGTAGTGCCTCCCAGTGATAGTTCTGACTCAAACTACTTCCTACTCAAGGAGACACTATAGATAGTGTGACTTTGACAGTTCTACTCTTGTTGTCTGGGTCTTCACAGCTTTGATAGTACTGCCACCTTTCAGTTTTGGGTTTTTAATAGCAGATTACTGACACCGGCTTCCATTCTAATATCGTTACTGCCTCCAGAGAGACTGTTGCCTGTAGGAAAACTTTAGTTTGCGCAAAATTCTATCAGTTTGTGTAGCTAGCTGGGGACTCAAGGACATGGTAGTATAGGTGTTATTTTCTTGTTGCTGATTAAGAATTCCAACTATACTGCTAATGGCATAGTCTAGTTTACTAAAGCTATTGGGCTACAGGGTCAAGCTACTCACAAAATATACAATTTACAATTTATGCACAAGTTTGCAAATTTGAAATAAATGCCAAAATTGTACCAGTCAATCAAAATAATTGACTTCCCTTAACTTTTGCTACAACCTAGTGCAGCATCAAAGTTATAGAATTTGAATAAAGAATTGCAAGCTGCAGTCCTGCCTTATCTTTCTTGCTCATTTCTGGGCCTATCTCCAATCTGCCCTTCAGTCTGTCCCAAAAGGAGTCTCAGTTGCTACCCCTAGGATTCCTGATCAGGGATACTGGTACAGAGCCCTCTAACATGAACGGAATATGTCTGTGGTCTGATGAGGAGGGTTCAGTAGAAACCTACCAACTTGTAAATCTTTCCAAGAATCCATTGGACCCCAGGGTAATATCAATCACCTCCAGCCTTCTGGCCCAACAGTAGGTGGAATGATTACCTTGATTTGGAATCTCCAAACTTGAAGAATTTAGAAATTCCTTCAGCTCCACCCCTCTATCATTGCAACTGGTGCTATCCCACCCCATATGGTGTGCATTGGAATTGCACCCTATGACTAAACAGAGGTTTTCCTCTTCACAATAGCACACAAGTTCCTCCAACTACCTTGTCAGGGCAGGAGCCTTGGAACCACAGGGGAAGTAAGCAGAACAGACAACCAAGCGTTTTTCTGCCTTGCCTTCATTATAATTTATTAGAACTGCTACAAGCCCCCTACAGTAGATTCCTGGTGGCATCAGTATATTCATGTTCCTAGAAAGGATACATGCTTTATGTATATCTATTCCATTAATGCAGAACAGGGTATAACCTGGAATATTTAGGCCTATATATTATGGCCTTTGCGATACCATGGTTCCTGTATCAGTGCCATGTCTCTATTCTGATAAGAACCCTGGAAGCAGTGATACTGTGTTGTAGGTTGGCCTGAGTGAATGCAATGGTACTCACCATATCACCTTCGGCCCTCTTGTCCTCCTCCTCCTTCTTGTCTTCTTCTTGCTTCTTTCCTTCTGGTTCAATAACAAGAAGGGAAAAGTTTGCCTGTGCAGTGCCACAGAAAGGGCACCACCTCATTTCCTCCAGTGCTGTGACAAACAAAGAATTGATGCTGAGCACAAGGCAGACCCCGCTGGGTTTCTCCTTGCGCTCCTAGTCTATCCACTGGTCGGTATTCAGTCCCTGGTTCAGCCTACAGAGTCAATGAATATAGTTCTCCGTATCTTCCATGGGGTCCAGAAACAAATCCACCACTCTTTTATAGGTAGAAAGTGCCTCCAGGCCCACTGTTGTGAGCCTAGAGCCCTCCCATGCTTTAAGGGCTGGTACCTTACTACCCAGCCAATACTGGGTCTGCTTGTCCTCGCTACCAAAATGGCAGCCCCTTTTGCCCAGTAGGTATCGATGAGCCTGGGGGCAAACCCCTCCTCAGGGAGCTCATCCACAAGCCCACCAATCACCCACTGGGTGTTGCCGAAATCCTTCTTGGAGACCTGAGCCGTCAAGTAGCCACCGCAGGCAATAGCCATCCCTAGACCGTCCTGAGCAGCCCTGGCATAACTCATTTGCCCAGTGTGTCTGGGCCTATTCACCTGTCCACCCTCAGGAGTTCTGCCGGACAGCCTCTGGCACTTACCAGGAACCTGTAAAGGACCTTCAATTTCAGGAAGCTTCGACCCCGATGAACTGGGTCCCCGCTTCATCGATGTTTCCTCCCTTTTAGTCTGGAAACCAGAAGTACCAGGCTCCTACAGGGTCTGGATCTGGCTTCTCTGAGACTGGGGACCCACTTTTGGGGAGCCCAGCTTAAGTTGGCCGCCTGCAGAGCCCCCAGCAGGAGCCTCTGCAAGCCTAGTCTTCCTATCCCTCTTCTTGGCAGCACCACTGCGATTCTTCTTAATACTCTTGAGATCCAGGGTCCCAACTTCCTCTGCTGGAACCTCAGAATTCTCAGAGCTTGGACTGCAAAGGGGCAAGTGTTCCTGCAAACTAGCAGGAGTCTCACTTGCCTCAGATGAAAGTGGATTCTGATTGGTTGCCCCTTGCAGACCCTTCAAACATAGGAGTTCCCCATGACTGGGGCTCTCCTTGGAATCCTTACTAGAGTCCCCAGTTAAGGAGCGCTCCATAGGTTCTTGATTAATCTCAGTTTTCTCAATAGTGGTCCCATGAGTGAGGGGGGAAAAAAATCAAGTCCAACAAGCAGAGCCCCCATGCTTCGTAAGGCTAAATACATCTTCTAGGTTGCCTGGTATCTTAGAGTGAGCCACTGAAGACAGACTCATCTACTCGCATTCATCTCATAGGCACGGCACTCACACCCTAGGAATGGGGATTATTTTTCAAGATTTACTCCTCCAGATCCTCTGTGTTCTGAAAAGACAAGGCCATGTCCTGTAGGATGTGCTTCTTACCACGCACAGATGGTCTTGGGTGAAGAGAGGCTATATGTTCATATCTACCAGCCCTGGATAAAAGCTAGCAACCCACCCGGGCCAGAACCTTCACCCCCCGACAATGTCCCAAACCAAGCATGATCCAGCCAAGTCCCCTTGATGCCATAGGAGTGAGAGCTCATAACGGTACCTAAATTCTTGTGTATTGTATCTATGATTTTGATTACTGTATCCAAACAGAAGAATTTAAGTGCTGTTGTACTATTTTGGCAGGTACTCTGGTCCAACTGCGACTAATCCTGCTTTATCAGTACCTATCTTAAAGGAACCACAGCTGAGATCTGAAACTCCACCCCCTTTGGTGGTAGATTTGAAGGACAGAGAGTGTGGCAGTAGTGCACTGGTCGGAGGGAAAGGATCATCACTTGCACTCATGACTGCTGTGGGAGAAAACAAGGTCAACATTAATGAATGTAATCCTCAGTATCATAATTACCGTTATATGTTTCTGTCATGAAGGCTGTTGACTCTATGCTGTAAAGAAAGAATTTAATTTCATTTAATTTAATCTAGCCATCTACTGATGTTTCCAATAGGCATGATGACTTAATAGGGGACCACAGTAGCCCAGTGGTTAAGGTGTTGTTCTACAAATCGGAAGGTTGCTGGTTCGATCCCAGCTGGTGTCAGTGGATTTTTCACTGACATAAAACCCTTATGACTATGGCTCTGGGGTCGACTCAGCCTCTAACAGAAATGAATACCAGGAGTATTTCCTGGGGGTAAAGGCGGTCGGTGCATAAGGCTGACAACCTACCACCATCCTGTGCCTTTGTCACGAAATCTGGGAGCCTTAACTTCCTGGAACCCTCTGGGCCTGTCCAGGCCTGTAACGGGACTGCTTTACCTTTACCTTTATGATGACTTAATAAGAAAGTATCATTGGCATACTGAAGGGACCCAGGGTTGGGGATGGGGGCTGTCGATTTCAACCCCTTTCAAAATTGAAATTTAAAAAACACAGATTTTGTAGACTGAATTATATCAGATGTTTTACATGATTTACCCTTCAGCCAAAATCAGCCACTGAAATAAGTTGATGACCAGTACATTAGAATTTTGAAAACCAAAATAAAGAAATAATGTGTGTCAGATGAAATTAAAAAAAACCAAGAAGAGCAGACATTGTTATTTAAATTAGGTGAGTGAGTCGTGGAATGGGTATTTATATGTATATAAATACAGTTGCAAATAGTGTTATGTTACATGTACTCTTATGATATGATTTTAGTAACATAATTTTTAAAATCCAACATAAATTTTATATATATATATATATATGACACTGAGGTGAGGCCATATGTGTGTGTGTGTGTATATATATATATATATATATGTGTGTGTGTGTGTGTATATATATATATATACTAACTTACTTACTTACTACATGGTGCAGAGTCCTTCTTGAGAAGCTAACTGGTTTTCAGCTAGTCAAGAAATTCCCCAATTTTCACAGAACCTGAAGGTTCATTACCGCACTCACAAGCATCCACCACCTGTCTCTATCCTGGGCCAGCCCAATCCAGTCCATATGCCCACATCCCACCTCCTGGAGATCCATCCTAATATTATCCACCCATCTATGCCTAGGTCTCCCCAGTGGTCTCCTTCCCTCCAGTTTCCTCAGCAAGACCCTATACAACCCCCTCTCCTCACCCATACACGCCACATGCCCAGCCCATCTCATTCTTCTCGATTTTATCACCCGCACAATATTGGGTGAGGAGTACAAATCATTTAGCTCCTCGTTATGCAGTCTCCTACATTCCCCCGTTACCTCGTCCCT
>Ga0131853_10002706_pt1 | contig 31778 bp, 17 predicted proteins | sample TergutLab28metaG_FD_92764 | JGI IMG/M metagenome (GOLD analysis project Ga0131853, IMG submission 92764) | Labiotermes labralis P1 segment gut microbial communities from Petit-Saut dam, French Guiana - Lab288 P1 (version 2) (version 2) | ecosystem: Host-associated > Arthropoda: Insects >... | reverse complement strand
TATATTATATTATATTATATTATATTATATTATATTATATTATATTATATTATATTATATTATATTATATTATATTATATTATATTATATACTGTTATTCATAACTCCACACACGCGAACCAAATCAGATTTAATTGACGAGAGTATAAAAACCAGGAAAATGTAAATGCAGCTGTTAAGGCAGAAAACACGAAATAACGAAGACGTCGTTTGGGTTCGAATCCCGATAAACCTGCTCAACTCCACAGAATTCCTTAAGGGGTAAATATATGTCCACAATCCTATCTTACCTACAAACAGCTTTAATACTTACGGCATCAAATTTTGTTTCTGGAAAATTGAGGTAGGGGGCAAACATGGAGATTGTCCTAGGACTGTGTTTAATTTGATGTTATAATTGAACACAGCCTGTAATTTCAGGATTTAGTGATTATAACTTATTAACCTAACGATTAAAATTTGCCGTTCAAACGCATTTAAAAAATGTGTCAGGAATTTGCACTACAGAGCTCTACGCTTTCCCAATAACACGCATCAAAGCCTATCAGTATTTGCATTATCCGTGTTTTAATGAGAGTATACAAATGTACTTTTCGTCTACGTCTGAATTGAAACCAAACAGATAATCCTACCTGTTAAGCAAATTCAATTATTTATCCACTATTAGCCGTGGCTGTATTTCTAATTACCAAAACACACAGAGCGAAACAGTATGGATTTGACCACCATAAAACCAAACCCATCCAAAAGCCTATTAAAAAACACTGTAATTATTATGATTACAGTATCATCCACCGAAAGTTTTGTTCGTTCCTTCAGTCACAAAAACTAAACATAATTTAGAAGGCGAAGTGTGAATTTGACATAAAATGAGAAATGAAACTTAGATTATTGTGCGATTCGTAAGGTATGGCTCTCAGTTAATTGGTGGCATTGCCTGACGCCTGCATTAAATTAAATTTCAATGCATTAAACTTTGTTTATGTAGAGATTCCTATGAGATAGGATTTTGCATGGATTTCAGTGGTACCTCAGCTGCTAATTGCATTACCGTATTTCCACTAAACGAAACAAGCGTTGGTGTTACGATTGTAATTTTTTTTCGATTCTGAAATGAAAACAACTCTTGTAATAACATTTTGAAAAAAAAGAAGCAAGAAAAACAAAATTTGTAAATAAATCATAAGCAATACGTTCCTGCAAATTATTTTGTTGATTTATAAGACAGACAAAGCTAATTTTTACTTTTCAATTATTTTCACTAGGAACTCTTGTATTTTTTTTGTGTTATCTATTTGTAAACGTTAGATTTTTCGAAAAAATTACGCCAAACTTCTACTTCCATTGTTAAGTATTTATTAAAACGCGTTTTTCATAAAGCGTATCTGGCTATTATAACAAAATCTTGCTGTTCTCCTGATATGATCATTTCAAAAATGCATATTTTTAAGACATTCAAATCCCATGAACCAGATCTGCATACAATTTTACAAAGAAATTTACAGCATATTTAACTTTTTACACAAACAATTGTACTTTATTTAATTTTTTGTATTTTATATACGCTTAATTTATGTAACAAAACTCCCTCGAAAATGACCTAAGAAAGATCGAAAAAGCGTAGCACTTTTGGTGAATTTTTATTTGAATTATATGTAATTTTAATATGAAATGAATTTGCTGTTAATACTTAGGGAATATCGTAGCATATTAAGGTCGTTAATTTTTTTTACGTTTTGCTGACCGTGCATCTCAGTATATTTATCTGGTATCATCACACCTATAGGTGTGATGATACCAGTGGCTGTGTAAGGCAATTTTGACCTCCTGATGATGAGCACATTTGCTCGAAACATGTAGAGGCATGAAATAAACGTATTGTAAAACAAAAATATTGTGCATCAAGTTGGTTAATTACTGAGATAAATAAGATCGTTAAGTTTAATTTGAAAGGGTATAGATGGAATTGGTCGTAGCTTACTTAAAATATTATACAAATAAATAACTACACTGAGGAGAAAAAATTAGGTCTTTGTTCAGATCGACAAGTCTTGAAAATAAAGAAGTGTTAATCAAAATTTTCATAAAAACAATTGCAGACTTTAGGTCACAACCACATTTATATCAGTTTATTGCTTGCTACAAGTTTCGGCTTTTTACAAAAGCCACTGTAGAAAACAATAAACTGATATACATGGATCTTTTTTCACTTTTGCGTTACTTGACGCGATGTTTTTCATTGCAGAACTGATAACATATGTAGCCACTTCATCAGTTTAACCACAATGATGTATTTGAAGTATTTTAACCAAATGTTTTAACACTGTAACTTTAGCAAGCTCATATAGTAAGCCCCTTGATGATGATTATCACACTGAAACATTTGGAGTTATTGTCATTTTAATGAAAATTTCAATAATTCCTGTAACAACAATTCTCTTGTGCATCAGTTTGAAATGAAAAACTTTGATTATATAAATGTAGTTGTGATTGACCATCCACTTTTCTTTTGCACTTCGTTTATTCAAAAGACACATGTTTCAAGTTCAGTTTAGAATAAAGAAATATTATCTGTGACGAATAAGGTTGCTGGTTCGATTCCAGAAGTTGTCATTGACATAATCCTTCCGATCCTACTATGGTCCTGGGTTCGACTCAGCCTCGAAGAGAAATGAGTACCAGGAGCATTTCCTGGGGGTAACAGTGGCCGGTACGTAAGACTGACAGCCTTACCACCATCCTGTGACGTTATCATTTAAACCTGGAACCTCAAATTCCTGGAACCCTCTGGGCCACTCGAGGCCTGTAACGGGACTGCTTTACCTTTTTACCTGTGACGAATATCCAGTAATAGAAGTAATTTTTTTGTGTGTATGAAGTATCTGTTATTGAACAATATAATGATCTTGCTTAGAAGGTGTCAGACGGTACACGTGCGACGTTTCGGGCTTTCGCCGCCGTGTAAATGAGATATGCGTTATTCTGGGAATTTACGCACCGTACATTGCTAGTTTGTTGCAGACGTTTCTAGACATCCCATCTGTCCTATCTTCAAGGTTCTTCGACTTCCTCGACTTCGGTCATGCCTGCACTAAACCAGCAAAGCTGGACTCTAATTTGTATTATTGAAAGGCGTTGGTAATTGATAAATTGAGGAGTACGGAGCTGTGGTATAATGGTACTTATATGGTAAGACCTGAATGCCTGGAGAAATAATTATCCCGGTACCACTTTTTCTTCTACGAATCTATCATGGATTACCGTGGAATTGGTACTGAACTAAGTTCAGTTTTTAAGAGGATGGAGAAGATATTTCTGAGCCTTGACATGCGCCCTCTGCTGTACAATGCTAATTTTTTCTAATGGGTTCCAGCAGTGTAATTTATTCCAATTTTTTGTTAAATTATATAAGTCAAATAGACAATAACATAGTTTATAACCCCAATAATTCAAATCTCTGGTCACTATACAAGTATACACAGTATTTGAAGAGGAAAATCTGGAAGACACGTTTCAGTTAACAAATAAAGAGACAGACTGGGGAAAAAAATGTAAAGGGATACTACATCAATGGCGTTAGAGGACTGAGTGGATTAAACTGGCTCAGAAAAGATTTCAATAAAAGACTTTGTAATATGCTAATGAAAGTCTAAATACTTTTAGCCAGGTTATCCCCATTCGCAGACTCCCTTCATTTCCCTTAAATTTCAATTCCAGTTTCAACTCATGTGGTTATTAATATCTTATTAATTTGAAATGACATGAACACGCGTATTTCGCGTGTGAAATAAGTTCAAACAAGGCCATTCGAGTGAACGATGAACACACAATCATAACAGCAAGGGAGTAATAATTGGAATTATCATTTAAAATTACGTTCGGGCAAAGACAATGTTTGATATGGCCCACACTAGCGGGCAATCAAGTTAAAATTTTAAGTGTGTTATTGTGACACGTATCAATTGTCATCAACTAGTTTCCCAAGTAAATATTTACAATTCCGAATTTAATTTTTGGCTAAATGTCGATCAGCCCTTCAACAGTAAACCACCTGGTGGTATACAGACATGGATTCGTGAGCAGAATAATGCTGAATAAATGAAAGAAAGAGAGAATGAATGAATAAATAAATAAACAAAAAATACATAATTAGATGGAAGAAAAAGGTAACGGTAAAAGTAAAGGTAAAGGTCACAGTCTAACAGGACACGAAAAGCCAGAGGGGGTAGAAGTAAAGCTCCACTCTTTCTTTAACCTTGGCGCTAGATGGGGTGGATGGTCAACACCACTCCTCAGCCGCTTTACCCCCAGGAAAGACCGTGTACTCCATTGTATAGGAGGCTGGGTGGGCTCCAGGGCCGGTTCGACGGCTGCGTAAAACCTCGACTTCCCACCGGGATTCGATTCCCGGACCGTCAAGCCCGCAGAAAGTCGCTATACCGACTGAGCTAACCCGGTCCACGATTAAATGGAAGCAGATTACGGAATATCTACTGCTTTATACAAAGCGCGCCATATTCACATGCTGTCACTACCCTACTATGACCCCTACTGATTTAGTTGCAATGCCGATCCCAGATTTTTTTTCTTCTAAAGTCTCAATTTCCCCACTCTCCTAAAACGTCACCTGCAACCGAATTAGGTTATCTCTAACCAGTCGGACTCATAAGTGAAATGTGTACAGATACGGTGAATGGGTCACCACCCTTTAATGTTTTCTATTTCCCTCCGCGCCCACATACACCTTGTTGATCAATTTTTATATTCATGGTGGGTTGACTCGAAGGAATATGAGTTACGCCCTTCAAATCAGCCATCCATATCATATTCACCTGCAAATGGAGTGTAAACAGTACCTTAAAATCTGCTTCAATTTTCTGTTACGTTGGACTGTAGATTTAAGAAATCCTATACACTTTACACAGGACGCGCAAATGTAGTCCGTATACGTTTGATTAAGTAGAATTCATAACGAAGCTCCAGAATAAAGAAAAGCGAAATTTATGGAAGGCGCACACGCAACATAAATTTTACCTTCATTTTTCGGAAAGTCTTCAATTTGGGGTAACTTAAAAAATAAAATAATGGGGTTTGGCACGATGTAGGAAACATGCCAATGGCAACATAACCAGTGATGGATAGTTAAGTACAACTTCCGTAATAAAGGCTTTTTACCACATAATCACGGAACTACATTTGAACTAAAGTAGAGGGTTTCCTTAAGTAAAGACCATATTTCAAACGTAAAAATAGTTTCTATTTTAAAACCATGCTAGCATGCAGTCAGAAGAATCTGTTTGACATATATCTGATGCTGTATGTACAGTCTTAGACTCCTGATGATAGACGGAAAGACCGTCCAAAAGATGTTAGAGTGCCACTCCAAAATAAAATAAATTTGTGAAGCTGATGCACCTGTTTGGCTTTTCCACAGAATTACATCACGTTGCACGGCCATATGAACATCAAATTTATAAATAAATTTTTGGCCTTGTCAATATATAAGGATAAAATGAGCTGTAAACTAAATTTCACAACAGGCTTTCATTTTGGCTACGTTACGATATGCCAGGCAGTCTGTGTTTCAGCAAAAATCATCCTCTATTAGACACGTGTATGTAGACACATGAAGAGTAAAAATAATTTTAAGAAAGCGACTATCTGACCGGAGTCTTATTCTTCGACATTGCAACATTCCACACATAACGAGCCGCCAAACGTGAATTTGTTCAACGACAAAATCAGTCTGAATTAATTTACATACTCGTATATTCAGTTCGTACGTCACAGAAAAGCACATGCCTTCTCGGTTACAGACGCCAGGAATTTCATAATGCTCCTTGTTCTCAGATACATAAATTCTCTGTGTGAAGTGAACGTAGAATTACTTAATATTAAACCTGGTGTATATAAAGTAACAGCTAATATTTAAAGAGTTAATAGCTTACGAATCGACTAATAAGTCAGATGCGTTTCGTAATCAAAGGCAGCCACAGGACTCTAAATGCTGACCGCGTATGTCTCTAAATCACTTACAAGACTAAACGTCGTATTATTGCGTCAAGAATTTTATTATTATTATTATTATTATTATCATTATTAATTGCAATTGGGTTGTTACCCAGTGGCAGTGGTTATTTTACATGTAAACAGAACATGAAATTGGTTACTACTAGATTTAAGTCGGGAGGGCTACATAAGAAGCATGTAGTGGCAACTTGGAATCTTGGGAACCATCTCAGCATTTGCTTATAGACACAGGGAAACCAAGGAAAACCTGTGTCGGGGTGGCCGGTCGCAGGACCTTCCGAATACTGACTTCTAGTCAGAACAGCCCGTCATCTAAAGTAAAAACAACAATACACACAGTACAACAAATACACATGAGGTTAATAGTAATTTGTCAGGCAATGCCAATTAACTAACTAAGAGAATGCAACTGTACAGTGGAGGTAGTAGACACTGTCAAATTGCCCTCTTAATTGTTAATAATAAACATATAAGGTTACCAGAAAAGTAAGGAAATTGTTAATAAGATAGAATATGAAACCTCTGCCTGTTGTACAGAATTCGCACTTTGGGGTTTGGTGGAAGCAACCTGACAGAAATTCGTGACTTCATTCTCTAAACTTGTGTTGTGAAATTAGAAAGTCGGGAATTTAAGGGTGACAGAGGCCTCGTATTAGTGAGTTAGACCAGAGAACACGTGTGTGGGTCAAAAGGGCGCTATCCTCCGTTTAAAACAAAACGACTGAATCTGATTCTCCATAGACTGTGTTTTAAGCAAACTAAAAGAGAGAAAGAATAGGAACAATAAACTTGTGTTCCTTGTAAATATTTGCATATTCTTTGAATCGAGCAAAATTTAAAAAAAAACATACCCCGGATGAAAAAATAATCTATCCTGCAACCCATTTTTTATCATTCGATCTCGTCAAGCAAACCGTCCCAATTCTACGCGGGCGCCAAGCGATGCGTCTCGCCCACTTGATATTGCGGGCGACCGATTACAGCGTTCTCTGCTCCATACACAGACAAACCAATCTATTCCTTTCCTGCAAACTTCCTCTCGGTCCAAAGCCGGGGTTTAGGATAATTTTGGCCTAGTACGAAAATAAATTATTGGGTCCCACTTAGCTTAGTCCTGAGCTGAGAATGTAGATAGAGAAAAGTAATGCTGTACCAAATAGATTTGTACTAAAATCTGCGAAGTGAGTTTGACAAGACAGAACACTTATTTAAACATCCAATACAGAAATAATATTAGTTAACGTGACGGTGTAGGCGTTCCTCCTCCCCCGAAGGAAGTTTGGGGGAAATAACTTGCCTCATTCCCTCCTACATTGTCAGCTCTAGTGTAATTGTAGACTGCAAATTAATGGCGGCTTATCTCCACTTATTCTTCTCTGATACCTTGTAATCCCCGTCTGTTTTTCCCACACTCTAAGTTTTTCTCTTATTTACGTTAGTGATAATCCCCTCCAAGTAAATTATTCTTCATTTGAAACTCAGAACCCATATCTACCTGCGTAAAAACACAGGCGTGTAAGATAGAGTTGTATAATTTTTTTCTTCTGTACGGACCGCCTGTCCTTTTGCCTTCCGTTTTGTATCGAAACATGTTTGCTCGACGCATTAATCGCATGTCCTTTCCATTTAACAGTGACGGATAACAAAAGGTTAGACAGATAATAAGCGAGACAACTTAGTTTGCAACCCACCTTTAAGAATAATGATGCCTCTTGTGCGGTATACTTTTAGGATTAGAATCCAATGCAAACCAAATCACAAAAAAAGAATATAATTAAGATTGACACAAAAAGTGCTTCCAAATGCATTGCTACTCTTAAACTTTAAGGGATTTTGAGGGCGATAAGCAGTTAAAATCGTGACTAAAATTTTGGGCACTTCAGCATCTCAGGCTGAAAAAAACTATAGAGCTCTTCGGAAGCTGGATCCGCCTGCTTCAAGTAGCAAAGGGAAAGGATAGTGACCTATTCTAGTGGGACAATCAGGATACAGTCTCACCCCCTCTTTCATTAGAAGTCTTCAGTAAATACAGGCGACTGCTAGAATTGTTGTGCGAATATTGAACAGTTTCAGTGTCTGCTTTGCGACATAAGCAATGAACAATAAACAATGCAGCCACAAATACACACGACTTACACAATAGATTATGACGTGGAACAGATTTTATTGTATGAATGAGAAACGATTAAATAATATTTTAATATATATTAATTTTTTATGGAATTGTCATATTAACATTTTCAATTTTAAGAATTTAGGTAACATAGCAACGCACAAATATAAAACTCTCCGATGATGACATAGAAATGTCGAAACATGTAGAAGTACATATTATATAAAATATAATGTTGTGACGTATATTGTTGTGACATGAATTGTGCATTTGTTGTTTGTAACAAAAACCATGAACAGCTTTCAATGTCTAGGAAGTGTATCATCCCCGTTGTTTGTGTGAAACTAGGAAAATTCTATGTAGTCAAACACAATTGTGTCACATGAGGTGTATTTAATGACTATCTGATGGAACAACTACATGTTTCGGCCTGTACTGGCCATCGTCAAGTTGTCTTGGGGAACTTAAGAACTAGCTATATGCATGCACGCGCACGTGATGTAGAGATCTCTACATAGGGCCTTATTAGCGAACTGGAGCGAAATAAATAGCGAACCCTCCCATGCATAACTAGAAATAGGACATTCTGCCACTCTGCTCACACACGCAACTCTGTTCCCTTAGGCAAGGAAACCCGCAACCAAGGCCACTCGAACCCACCGCCCACAACACAGCACATTCAAGGATAAGGACAGAGAACAGGCCTCCGCACGACTACAGCTCCATACCTGCCGAGAACCCCCCCCCCCAACAAATAGCGTTATTGTCCGTTTTCTATTCACGCATTTTGTATTATTATCTGTATCTGTTTTGTTTCATAGTGTTTTATCCGACTCCTCTTTTGGTTCGGTTTGTTAAGCTATTTATTTCGCTCCAGTTCGCTAATAAGGACCTATGTAGAGATCTCTACATCACGTGCGCGCGCATGCATATAGCTAGTTCTTAGGTTCCCCAAGACGACCTGACGATAGACAGTACAGGCCGAAACATGTAGTTGTTCCATCATATAGTCATTAAATACACCTCAGTAACACAGTTGTGTTTGACTACATACCATTCCCTAGCTTTCAATATCGTCTGTGTAAAACTAACTTTGAACAGTTGTCAATATCGACTGTGTAACAAATAATGAAGAACTGTCAATGTCGGATGTATAACAAATTATAAACAACTGTCAATGTCGGTTGTGTAACAAATAATGAAGAACTGTCAATGTCGACTGTGTAACAAACTATGAAGAACTGTCAATGTCGGCTGTGTAACAAATTATGAAGAACTGTCACCTTCGGACGTGTAACAAATATTGAAGAACTGTCAATGCCGGCTGTGTAACAAATATTGAAGAACTGTCAATGTCGGTTGTGTAACAAATATTGAAGAACTGTCAATGTCGGATGTGTAACAAATATTGAAGAAATGTCAATGTCGGCTGTGTTACAAATTATGAAGAACTGTCAATGTCGGCTGTGTAACAAATTATGAAGAACTGTCAATGTTGGCTGTGTAACAAATATTGAAGAACTGTCAATGCCGGCTGTGTAACAAATATTGAAGAACTGTCAATGTCGGCTGTGTAACAAATATTGAAGAACTGTCAATGTCGGCTGTGTAACAAATATTGAAGAAATGTCAATGTCGGCTGTGTTACAAATTATGAAGAACTGTCAGTGTTGGCTGTGTAACACAAACATTTAAGAGCTGTCAAATTCGGCTGTGTAACAAATTATGAAGAACTGTCAATTTTGGCTGTGTAACAAATTATGAAGTACTGTCAATGTCGGCTGTGTAACAAATTATGAATAACTGTCAATGTCGGCTGTGTAACAAATTATGAAGAAGTGTCAATGTCGGCTGTGTAACAAATATTGAAGAACTGTCAATGTCGGCTGTGTAACAAATTATGAAGAACTGTCAATGTCGGCTGTGTAACAAATATTGAAGAGCTCTGAATGTCGGCTGTGTAACGTGAAAACTGTTAGTTGTCAGTGTCGTCTGTGTGACATGAATATTGAACAGCTGGCAACTCCGGCTGTGTTTCATAAATATTAAAGAGCTGTTCACATGTCAATTTCGGCAGTGTAACTCAAACAGTGAACAGCTGTCAATATCGGCTGTGTAATAAAACACTAAACGGCTGTCAATGTCGGCTGTTTAACACGTATATTGATCCGCTAATCTCTTATAATTTTCCGTTCCTACTCTAAAGCATACTTTCAGAAATAGAAATACATTTTTTTTCGTCGGTCTCTAATACTTTACTTTTAAGCAACACAAAAGGCAACTAGAATTATGAATCATCAGAAATATAAAATTCATTTCTTCTAACATGCGAAAGATTCCTCTCTCTCTCTCTCTCTCTCTCTCTTGAAGGGTTGTGATAGTGTCTATACAAAGAGAGTTTAAAGTTGCAGACAGAAAAGAGGATGAGATGATTGGGAGAGATGGGGAACTAGGGTTTAGTTGAAAATGTACCTTCTGACGTCTCCCTTCTTTCTACACAATAATTAATAGGTTCTCAATATTTCTCGTTGACTGCCTTAAGCCCTTATCATGATACGAAGCCCTTCCTTACTTAATGTATTCATATCAAGCTACCGCCTACTTTATAATTATGAACTATGAAAAGAGGAAAATATATTTAGAACATTCTAATTATTCAGTAATATTGAGGTAAAGATGTTATTTGCGGTACACATTACATTCTTAAAATCTGGAATTTTACCGACGTCAAAACTTAGGATATAAAGGATGGGAAAGAAACCTTTCGTTCAACGACGCTCTCAATTGTCACTATTGTGTTGTACATTGTGGACGGTAGATAAATTACGTGTAAGAATGAGTTTGGAGCAACGGCAGAATGCTACTTACGGGGCAAAACAGAAATACACTGACAGAAACATTTTACAGTGTCAATTTTTCCTCTAAATTCTAAAGAAGTCTGGACCGAAACCGAATTTTAACTATCGCGGTGACAGTTCTCTGTCTAAACCACCTACCCCATGGCACTGTATACTGTCTCCAATGTTGGACATTTTTACTGATGCACCAATTTCCAGCATTATAATTATGCATAAGTCACGTCCCGCAACTTTTAAGCCACTTTATGAAAAAATAAATTATTTCGAGGTAGATAAAAATTTTTCATAACACAATCAAGATCACTTGCTTATTGTCAAGATTAATTCTACAGTACTTTTAGACGTAACAGAATAAGAAAATTGTACAAGAATATTTCAATAATAATAATAAGAAGAAGAAGAAGAAAAACATCTAAAATTACGATGTAAAATTATGAAAAGGATTTCGATAGCTACACACGTAGTACACATTGTGAAATTATAATTACTGCAAAATTTCTATTGAAAATTGAAAGTGTTAAAGTACTGAAATTATTAAAGTGTAAAAAAGTATAATATTAAAATAAATCTTACACAAACATACCGGATTTATCTTATGTAGAATATAGTCAAACTGGGGCTTTATCGAACATGGTAATGACTGTTTGTTGTCCATAAAAGACAGGAAGTTCTTGATTGCCTGAACAACCATCAGCATTTCAAAAAAAATTTGTTCAATGAGAATGGCTGAATCACGAAATAAACATTCTCGTATGTTCTACATGTGACTTGTAATGTTTGTTTTATTGTCAGTTTTAGAGGCTTCATTATAAGCCTAATTAAGTTGGTAGTTGATAGGGTGCAGTAATTACGTTACGTCGTTTTAGTTACAAATATATATATATTTTTTTGTAAATTCAGTCAATTACTAACACAAGATAATTATTTTGAAACAAAAGATAATTTTTGTTTGCGCATGGTTTATTCTCACCAATTCGCGCTATTCATCTCTTCCCCCCCCCCCCGTTCCTCCGTCGCCCTGTTGACCACTGATCACTTCACATACAAATCACACTGTCAACGATTGACAGTAAACCGTTTATACAATCTCTACTAACAACAACAGCGTATTTACGTTGACAATTAATTCGTTAGCGCATATGTTTTCTAGAACTACAGAGTTCTTAATTTTTTTGTGTAACGTCGTAGGGTTGAAGACAAGAGAGAGAACATTTGTATCACGTAATATTTGATAAGTGTGTAACCCTTGGGGGAACATTTTCAAGAAAATTCAAGTTTCAACAAAAAATGACCAGAATAAGAGATACTTTACGTGAAGACATAATTAAATTTATGATAACATCTTTCTGAAATATTTTCAGTATGACAAAATATTAGGCAAAATTTGTAGAGAAAAGTAATAGTCACTTTTCATATTCAATAACTTTTTTCTGAAAATCTTTCCGTTTAAGATATAACGTGGAAATCTACGGTAGAACCAGACAGGCTACAGTAGACAATATAATAAGAAGAATGCGCTTTGCATGCCGGGTAAATAAGGCTACAGAGACCCTCAGATTTTGTAATGCTTATTGCTTTACACAGCAACAACAGTTACGCGAACGCGCCTCAATGCTACGTTTACACTTACAGCAACTCTCTTGTTTTTGTATAAAATTGATGACTGTTACACATTATGAACAATAAATTAAAGTATATTTATCTCAGTATTTAACCAACTTGATGTACAAAATTTGTTTCACAATAAGTTTTTTTTCATGTATGTGACGGCCACCTATATATGTAATGATACCAGAGGCTGTGTAATACAATTTTGACCCCTGATGATGAGCGCATGTGCACGAAACATGTAGAGGCATGAAATAAAACTTATTGTGCAACAAATTTTGTGCATCAAGTTGGTTAAATACTGAGATGCGCGGTCAGCAAAACGTCAAAAAATAAATTAAAGGTTTATTTCATTATTTCTAACTGCAGAAATAGATATATTTGCTGTGTATTCAGAACGTTTTCTTATTTTAAATAATGTTACAAACTTTAAGCCTCTGCAAAAAATAAATTTAAGTTGTGTTCTAGAGAAAAGCTGAGAGAAAGAGATCACTTGATCTAGACATGGATGGGAAGATCTGCAAGATAACTTTTGGTTAGTGAACTAGATTGATCTGGCTCGTGATAAGAACAGGTGGCAGTCTGTTGTGAATGCGGTGCTCAAATTTTGTGTTTCTCACTGTGAGGGCAATTCCTTTAATACCTAAAAAAATACTGACTTCTCAAGAATGACTATGCTTCATGAAGTGAATTTTTTAACTGCGGTGTTCCGGATTTTCTCTGTCACACTTTCGCAAGAATTATTTTTATGTTGAAAATTTCTGGTATTAAGAGCTATTATTTAAAAATGGGAAAAGGTTTTATGCGAAAATTAGTTGTATATCATTCAGGTAAAAACGCTTTCAGTGTTTTCTTAGTAACTGACCAACTTAATATACAAATTCATGTTTTATAATAAGGTTATTATATTCCTCTACATGTTTCGAGCACTATGTGCTCATCATCAGCAGGTCAAAACTATATTATACAGCATCTGGTATCATCACACTCTGTAGGTGGCCTTCCGGTGCGCAGGTCTCTCAACTTGTGCACCGGACGGCCACCTACAGTGTGTGATGATACCAGATGCTGTATAATACAATTTTGACCTCCTGATAATGAGCACATAGTGCTCGAAACATGTAGAGGAATATGATAAACATATTTTAAGACAAGAATTTGTGCATTGAGTTGGTCAATTACTAAGATTATACTGAGATGCACGGTCAGTAAAACATAAAAAAAACCTTTAACTGTCGAATTATCGGCTGGTTCATAAATAGTGATTCGTAGAAGACGTGCAAGTTAGGGCGACATAATTGCGACTCTCCTGACTTCCATCTAAATACACAGAGGAAATACAAAAAAGACGCGACCAGGACATCAAGATTCAAGGCCGTGATTTGAACCCGGGAACTTCCGAATCTAAAACTCTAGTACCAACTTCTTCACCTTAAGTTTCGTTAAGGAACTCATTTAATGAATTTTGGTATTTGAGGCATTTTGGTATTCAAGTTTAGAGGAATGCGTGCCTCTGTATGGAGTGACATTTTTACGAACAATATGGGTAAGGAAATGGCATGAAAATGAGAAGTTTACTTACCCCATTAACTTTCGACTCTTTTATTTTTTCTTCCTATTTCCCTCTGTTCCCCTCCTTCTCATTTTTCTGGTGACTCACATTCTTCAGTGTTCAGCCTGTGAAAGGCCTGCCACTATGTACCTCAGCATGAAGTATTACCTACCAGCTGCAGTAGTCTGTCACTGTATTCTTTATAGGTTACATTACTTGGAATACTTCAGAATCAACCAAATAAAATCTTTGCCTCTTTCTTACATCTTCAAAATACAATGCATAATTTTATAAATCTTTGGACTTTACAAGCTTACTGGTTATCTTTGTACCTCATGTTTCACAATTTCTACATTATGACCACACAGCCTATTCATATGTTGTATTTGGATCTAATAACAAGCAGGGAATATTTACTATCATAGCATTAATTGAATGCTTGTATAGCCGAGAGGCGGTGTTTTGTCAACATGGTATGGGCCCAGTTTTTAAATCTGGTCACTTTGTTTCATAGAAGTTTAATAATAATAAATATAATTTTTGTTTCTTCTTAAGCGTGTTTGACAAGTCCTAAAAGCGTCTCTCTACCTGTCTATCTGTCTGCAAGGAACAATTCATTATTCTTGTCAGACTTTATTCAAACTTCAATTTTCTCGACAAATTTTCCGAAAAAAAAATCCACACCTACCAAATGTTACACTATAGTGTATTCCCTATCTTATCTTCAATGTTGCAGCATTACACAAAAAGTAGAGAAGAGTGAAATTTAAGACAACGTAAGTTCAAACAGTTTTAGTGGCAAGGTAAATAGCCTGATGTTTTGATGTTTTGCTGACCGTACATCTCAGTATAATCTTATCAATTGACCAAATTAATGCACAAATTCTTGTTTTACAATAAGTTTATTATATTCCTCTACATGTTTCGAGCACTGTTGTGCTCATCATCAGGAGGTCAAATTGTATTATACAGCATCTGGTATCGTCACACTCTGTAGGTGGCCGATACCAGATTACTCTCAGCTCTCGGCGAAGGCCAGAATAATATTTAAGGTGTTCTTATCTAGTATTTCTCGAGGACTATCTCTTTTAGCTCTCCTACATAAATATCACTGCATTCGACCTCACATCAACCTCTAATTTTTTTTTCGCCTACAGGTTAGGCACAGTTAACGCATTACCATCAACATACACCGATAAATTTAGAAGTATAATTTTTCCATGGCGTAAAAGCTCCTAGTGGGTCACAGCCTCCTCATTATGGAGGCTTCAAGGTCACACTCATTTGGACACAACACACAGTCGGTAGCACACCACTGGACGAGTGATCAGCCCGACCCAGAGATCTCTGACAACAAACTACACTCTCAAGAAACAAGATACCATGCCCACGACGGGATTCAAACCCAAAATCCCAGGAGGAGAACGGCCCGAAACCTAAGCCTTAGAACGCTGAGCTTGGCTAATGAAACATATAGTGGAAGTAAATTTTCCCCTATCACACGCCATGACAGCAAGAGGGGTTTGGGACACAGCTTTGTATTTTCTCTTTAGCCTTGGCACAGATTGGGGAGGGGGGGGGGTGGTCCAGCAACACCACGGCTATTTTAATCCCGGGTTAAATCCTCGTTAACCATGACGCAAGAGGCTGGGTAAGACATAGAGAACTGAATGTGTAGGAGACGAAAAATTGCCACCAAGGGGGTTCGAATCCCAAACCTTCCATCCTGTAGCGAGTCACCACAGGGACTACACTAACCCTGCTATTTCCAATTTTACGAAACACACGCCAGAAGGCTTCTGCGTCCTTGCTAAGATATTTACGAACTATAAACGAGACAGACAAGGGCCCTACGTCGTAAACCTCAGTCCCAATCACAAAGATTCTCCTGGGAAATTTCGACAAAAGCCATCACAGTTGCACGTCACGCGTCACAGCCCAGAACTAATTACTGATACTTGGAATGGATTATAACTTGGCACGAATAAGATTTTGATGGCCACAGAGACTCCACTGGGCAGAGACTGTTTCACGAAGATGAGTGGAAATAAGTATCATGATTTCAGTTTCGACCGGCAGCAGTAGGCTGTGAGTCCGAACCCACTACAATTTTGACATTCTTTCTGGTGAGTATAAAGACAGGGCATCGAATCCATCCGCTTCGGAATTTAAAGGCTACACTTCCGACGTAAGGTACTTATTTCAGCATTTTCCCGGCTGCATTAAAGAAACGGATAATATTCTGGCTCCTTTCTTATACATCAATGGATTACTTTACTGCCATATTATTTACGCAATTTGTGGGAAGAACTGATGGAAAGAGACCACTTGAAGGACCTAGGATCTGATGGGAAGACATTGTTAAAATGGATCCTCAAGAAGTAGGATGGGGAGGCATAGGCTGGATTGCTCTGGCTCAGAATAGAGACAGGTGGCGGGTTCTGGTGAATGCGGTACGGAACTTCGGTTTTCCATACAATTCGGGGAATTTCTTGATTAGACGAGAACCGGTTAGCTTCTCACGAAGGACTCTGCTCCTTGAACTTTAGTTATTATTCATGCTATGAATTTCAGAATCGTCTTCTTACCGCTGAGTATGAAATGTCAGTAACTATGTCCTATAATCTTTACAAACGATGTTTTGTGCGACTATTTCCTTGGTACGAAAAACACCAAATTTTTCGAAATTTTTGTAAATTTTGCCTTTTTTTAATACGTTACAAGAATCTTGTTGTCTAGTTCTCAGTACGCCAGTCTTCGTTCCCTGTATTAGTACATTTTCGAGAAATCGAAGCAAATTTCATATTTAAAATATACAACATCTAACTGAAGAATAAAAACCAACTAGATACCACTTGCTATTTTACTGTACTTCTTATAGGCTCAACATGTTTTGGGCACTACTGTACCCATCATCAGGAGCTCGCGACTATAATGTTGATTACCACATTGGTCGTTTCGTTCTTGGTTTGCTGTAGGTTGAAGGTTAGGTTCAGTTAGGCCGGAGTAATGTCCGGGCTGCAGCTCGGACACTACTCCAGCCTAACCGCACCTAACCTTCAACCTACAGCAAACCAAGAAAGAAACGACCAATGTGGTAATCAACATTATAGTCGCGAGCTCCTGATGATGGGTACAGTAGTGCCCAAAACATGTTGAGCCTATAAGAAGTACAGTAAAATAACAAGTGGCATCTAGTTGGTGTTTATTCTTTAGTTATCACGATGATGCACGGTCCAATAAACATCAAATACAACACCTAAACACGATTATTCTTATTTTCAGTGCATTGTGCACATAAAGTAACACGTGGACTCTGAACTGCAATTATGTCTGTCACGTGTTCACAGACAGCATGTACAATAGCGGCTGTTTAATAAATTACCTAGTCACTGTCCATAAAGCAAACCATTAAGTATTCCTCTTGCTCTATCATGGACGCAATGTAATAACATTTCATTGTACAGTTACGGATTAAAGGGTGTTGGTGTGAGGGTTTGATGTATGTGGTTAAATAAGTGGTTACCGAAAAACAACTGGCGAATTCTGTGTGTCGTATGTAACAAGTACAATGTTGTGAAAATGTTTCCCAAATTTTATTTTGAATAAAATAATCCATTTTAGGTTAACAATATTGCTTAATAGATAAACGTACATTTAGTTTCGTTGTTCGAGTGGTGTTACTTTTAGGAGGACGTATTAAATTGCTTTTAAACAAAAACACAAATTTCTCTAGAGATATTTTGGGCTCGGCGAAAACAAAATCACCTTCAAAATAAGAATCATAAACAATTTATTTGGGTCTTCAAGCTACGGTTGTCCGGAATATGTTATGGTACAGACTGGTGGAGAGGTTAGAGTTATTACGGCGAAGCCGTTGAACGTATTTTCGGAAAAGACTGGTTTAAGTGTGTAGGCTGCTGATTCCTGTGCAGGGCATGTATTTATTATTCAAAGTGACAAATCTTGCATTACACCATGACTTCTTACAAAGTTTTACGAATTCCAGCATCAAACTGGCTTTTTGTGTTATGAAGCAATAATGCTTTCAACACCAATACTGTGGAAAGTCAATGAGTTGGGAAAATTAAAATAGGGAGAAAAGTGCTGAAGTAAATCTGGAAAGTAAAGCTAGGTATTAATTTACACTTTTACTAAAAACGTGGTTTTCTCTGTACATATTTCCATGAAACTAATAAATTTTGGGCGCAATTACATGCGGATCATCGACATGTCATTATTCTTGACTCGATAAAGAAATATACAGAGTAGAGCAGAAATTCATTAATTCTCGTAAGTGCAGTAGAGGGTACGCGGTGACGCACTTGGTTGAAGCACTGAGCTACAAGCTGGAAGGAAGCGTTTTCGATTCCCCTTGGGGTCATTGCGATTTTTTATTTACTTAATCCTTCCGGCCGCGCTATGGCCCTAGGGTTGACTCAGCCTCTGACGGAAATGAGTACCAGGGGTATGTCCTGCGCGTAAAGGGAGGCCGGTGTGTAGGGCTGATGAACTCGCCACCTAAAATTGTTTAATCTCCTGGAACTCCAACAGTCTGACGAGGTCTCTATAGGGTTGCTGCACCTCCTAAGTAAAGTAACATTTTCACTCAACAGATTTTCTCGTGGAAAACTTCGTAAAATATTCCTAAGCACGACTGCATTAAAATCTTATATTTCGTCACAAACGGGCATCTTGACAACCGCTGTGGCCATACATGGCCTTTTTTTAATCTAACCACTAGTACTTAAGTGGGTTAACATGTAAGAAAAATCCTTTTGAAAATTTTTAAAATTTGAAATATTTGGCAGTATAATATTAAAATAGGTTAGTGAAATATGATGTAAACATTTGTACTAGACGATGAACACTGGAGCATGCACAAATGGCGCATTCTTGTGACCACGACAATGAAAACTGGGAGCTGCATACCGTACCTGAAATTTCCTGAATAGCTGAGAAATGCCCGCTTTCGCAAAATCTATTTCTTGATGATTTTGTAGAAAATCGTTCTGTTTAAGAGCTTAGTGTCTATATAAATACGTGCTCTATCTTGTGTGTAATTTTCGCTCTTTTATCAGTTTCTTTTCTTATTATTCAATATTGTCTTATTGTAAACAAAGGAGCACGTAGTAAACACCAGTGTTGAAAAATCAGTCTCGTTTTTATGACCCCGCATTTATCACACCAAATTACAAACGCAAGCAATTCTATCAACACCGACACTTCTACATCCTGCATACAGCATTTGCCTGTGCTATTCATTTTCTCGCACACAAATTTCTCTTCACCTGTCGCAACTGATTTCTTTTAGAAATTCTTGTTTATATTAAGCATGTGAAAATATCATACTAATATATGAATCTGAACTTTATTCGAGTGCTCAGTTTCTACCTTTTTTCACTTTCAAAATTCGTTTTGAAATGCAAATGAGAAGTTGATGGCAGGCAAGTTATTCTTGCCTCATTAGGAGGTCGCTTCTCTTACACTTCCTAGGGGCTAAAATAACGACACAGGCCCTGAAATATAGCTGCTGTGTAAAGAATTTATGTCTGTTCTGATCTCAACAGGAAATAATTTTATTACTTGTCATTCCTCACTAGAATATCAGCAATTTATACACACAAAAGTATCATTGTTTATCTTCATTTTACCTAATGTTTGTTACCAGTTCTGTCTTAATAAAAATATGTTTCGAATTCAGTTAGTGTACGGGTTGTGGATATCACTTGTTTTGGAAGTGAGAATAAATGACAATAATCGAGATAATGTGCAAAATAAACATAGAAAAAACGCGTATAGGCATATTCTTTGACAGAAACCGGTTTCGGCTGGACGAAATAGTAACTACATTACGGAACATGTGACCGAGGGACCATGGTTAGACTCCCAGCAGGGATAATATTTTTTATATTCCAAAGGGGACACGCCGGTAGTGTAACACACTCAACCGCATATTCATGTAACACAGAGCAGTCTTTCCTTATGATTAATGGGCCGTGCAATGCAGTTCATCACTCACCTCCATTAAGTGCCGAGAACAATAAATATTTCAGCAAAAATTCCACCACATACATTTTCATAATCTCTGAGCTAATAAATATGGTCGCCTATCGGCATAAAATTTTTGTATTGGTATTTGATTGACATGTTTATTTACTTTATATGTCGATGAATTTATTAAACTTCGCAGGACCTAACAATTTAAGTTTTAAGTTTTGCATTTGTTTTCATAATATCAAAAGCTGTAACATTCAAATGCAATAAATTTTAATCTAAAGTTTATTTACCATTAAAAATTCGTACTACAAAATTCATTCTTAATCTCTGCAACTTATTTTCAACTTCGTTTTCATTACACAATCATCATATTTAATGACCTGTCTCTTTCTTCTTAATAATCAAAAGAGTCGTCTCCACAGTGTTGTTGCAATAAACCGTATTTCCGTTTTTACGTAGACCTATTTTCGAATAAAAAATAATAAATTTATCCACCAAGAAATTACAATACGTAATATAAATGCAGAAACAACTTCGATACCAGAAGCTTTCCCGACACAGTGTATTATTTGCTGATATTGACTGATCATCATCGTCTTCCTCCATGGATTAGGTCTTTTGATCTGTTCCGGCATCGACGCATTGCCATCGTTTCCTGGGGCGTCCACGATCTCTTCTTCCTCGAGGTTTGTAGTTGAGGGCGTGTTTCGGGGGTCTGGTGTTGTCCATTCTTTCAAGGTAGTTGATCCAGTTTTGTTTGTATTTGAGTCTCACGTCTTGTATTCCAGAGATCTCTAGTTCTTTCCTTATGACTTCGCTTCTTATTTTATCCAGCCTTGTGTATCCCGTAACACTTCTTCGAAAGCGCATTTCTGAAGCTTCTAGGCGTGTCATGCCTCTCTTCGTGGTTACCCATGGTTCGCTGCCATACAGTAGTGATGGTCTGGCTACAACTTTATAAAATTTCATTTGAGTATCTGTACGGGGTTTCTTCAAGTGTTTCCTAATACTGCCGCATATTCCTTGGAATCTGTTTATTTTGTTGTCAAAATCTGGTTCACCGTCTAAACTCATTTCGCATACCAAATAATTAAATTGTCTCACTTGTTCTAATATTCATCCGTCTATTTCAATATTAGAACAAGTGAGACAATTTATCTCTATAATATAAAAACTTCTGTCTCTTAAGTGCTTAATGGTGTTGTTAGAAATTTGGCCTAAGGAAAAAAAAAACCTTTAAGGATTAAAGCACGCTCGAAATTTTAAAAATGGATATGACGTCAAGTTTCATTGACTCAGTATATTAAATGTTAGAGTAAAAAAAACATTAATTATTTTAAATTAGTACTGTAATTTTCAGAAATCACAATTCTTGTTTGCCATCGCAGATACACCGCAAATTTCAGTTACGACGCGCTCTTCTCTTCTAAAGGTAAATCAGTCCCATTACAGGCCTCGAGTGGCCCAGAGGGTTCCAGGAATTTAAGGTTCCCAGATTTCTTGACAACGCCACAGGGTGATGGTAAGGTTTTCAGCCTTACGCACCGGCTGCCTTTACCCCCAGGAAATACTCCTGGTACTCATTTTTGTTAGAGACTGAGTCGACCCCAGGGCCAAGGTGCGATCGGAAGGATTATGTGAATGAAAGATTCCAGTGACACCATCTGGAATCGAACCAGCGACCTTCCGATTTGTAGCACAGAACCCTAACCACTGTGCTACCGCGGTCCCCCGCACTCTTCTGATCTACATAAATAAACCAAACAGATTGGTGCAACGTCGTTAGTATATACTTACACTCTGGAGAAATAAAATTTTAATTCATGTTAAGTTTGGCGTTGTTCTTAGGATTTACTCTAAAATATTGATTATGCAATCTGAAATACGTAAGAACATGGTCATTTGAAGAGTAAAACAAAATGTTTTAAAATTTCCGTCAAAACACAACAAAAGTTTATAAATATTAGTATTTTATATTTTGTATTATATTTATATTTCATATACTGTTGGGTTTTGACGGTAATTTTAAAACATTTGTTTTTACGTTTAGGATTAAAACACAACGGCATGTCGAAGAATAAAAGACTAACTTGATTTCACTTGATATTTTATTTCATTTCTTATGTGCTCAACATGTTTCGGACATTAATATATCCATCATCAGAAGCTTGCGACTGTGCTGTTGAATTACCACATCTGTCGTTTTGTTCTCGAACCGAGAACAAAATGACAGATTTGGTAATTCAACAGCACAATCGCAAGCTTCTGATGATATATATATTAATGTCCGAAACATGTTGAGCACATAAGAAATTAAATAAAATATCAAGTGAAATCAAGTTAGTCTTTTATTCTTCATCTATTAAAATGATGCACGGTCCAATGAACATAAGATTCACAACGGTATGTCCTCGATGAAAATAACGTAGTAATTTGTCACTCGTTAGTTTTCGTTTTTCCATTCCGTTGAATAATATTTAGACGTTGTAGTTAAACAATCAAAGGATACGTTTATCATTATTTAAGGTATATATTGTGTAATCCTCTCTGAGGCAGATATCGCATCTGTTAGATTTTGGTGCGTTGCAAAGAATGTTACAGAAAGGCGTCTATTAGCTTCTTTCCAGAAGGCTAAAAATATACAAATTTACATCGTTTCGATAGTAGGCGAAAGCAATGATCATGGAGCTTTGGTGTTTTGACAATAATATATCCGTCTGTTCATCAATATATATTCTAACACTAAAATAACTAAGACGATAATTTATATGGTAGAAGTTTACAAAAAATATCGATGTCTTCCAGTTACGGTGAAATGAATTATTTTCCTATATGCATAGAGAAGAAAACCAACTAGATGCTACTGAATGGTTTATTGCACTTATAATCTGCTCAACATGTTTCGGTCAGTTATATGTCCATCATCAGGAGCTCGAGACTATACTTGTGTTATTGCCGCATATGGCGTATAATGCCTTGGTTGCTGGTGGTCGGCGGTCAGGTGTAGGACAGCAGCCCGCTGCCCTGCACCTGACCGCCCACCATCAGCACCAAAGCATTACACACCATACGCGGTAATAACGCAAGTATAGTCTCGAGCTCCTGATGATGGGCATATAAGGGCCTGAAACGTGTTGAACAGATTATAAGTGCAATAAACCATTCTGTAGCATCTAATTGGTTTTCTTCTCTATGCATATACAACGATGCACGGACAACATACATCAAATATTTTCGGATAGTATTTATATTTCACAGTTCAGATTCTTTTCCGTGCTGACTAGCTGAATATTTATTGGAGATCTAAAGGATTTGGACAAATGCTGAAGAAAGAATTTGAAAATATGAGTATATTTTATGTCCAGTAGAGGATTTACCTCTTTCGGTTTTCGAGATACTTTAAAAAACATCCTTTATGTTTTATCTATTTACATCTTGAGAAGTTTTTGAATAAATTTGATCATAGTTTGTGTTAAAGAATCTTGCATGCCTGTCTAATCAACTAACATTTAATAAATATGAGTATATGTAAAATTTATTTTGCGTAGGTCTTGAAGTTTTATAAAGGCCCTGGGGTCGACTCAGCCTCTAACAGAAATGAGTACCAGGAGCATTTCCTGGTGGTAAAAGCGGCCGGTGCATAAGGCTGACAACCTTACCACCATCCTGTGCCATTGTCATGAAATCTGGGAACCTTATATTCCTGGAACCCTTTGGGCCACTCCAGGTCTGTAACGGTACTTCTTTACCTTTACCTTTACATTTAAATTTTATACCTATCTTAAATCTCATTTGTATAATATATTTTGCACCGTCAATACACAACATACATGAAACAAGATGCAATAATTACAATTAGGTAATATTTGGCTACATGTTTCGGCCGTGACCGGGTATCTTCAGGCCAACTGAGAACAACAATTAAGGTACGGTAAAAATAGTACTCAATGGGATCCCAATTCGTTCGCATTAAACCTTGATAAAATATGAAAATTCTAACTTAAGATTGTAGAATAGTATTCCACTGTTTTAATCTTAAGTTAGAATTTTCATATTTTATTAAGGTTTAATGTGAACGAATTGGGATCCCTTTGAGTACTATTTTTACTGTACCTTAATTGTTGTTCTCAGTTGGCCTGAAGATGGCCGGTCACGGCCGAAACATGTAGTCAAATATTACCTAATTTTAATTATTGCATCTTGTTTGACGTATGTTGTCTATTGACGGTGCAAAATAAATTATACGGATTTGAACATACACAGCGGGATGGCCTCTCCCAAATTCAGATCTCTTTGCTTGTTTGTCATTGTGAAAGAGGACATAACATATTAGCTGGCACACACTAAAAATCTGGACTAAGGAACACATTATAATTCCATAATTTTTGCTGATCTCATAAATTTCTGAACTAATAAGTTCCTTTTAGTTTTGTATTTATTTATGTAAATATAAAATATTCAAAACACTTCGCCTTTATTTGTTACAATGATTGCATTAAATGGAACAGACCGCTGAAAATGAAAGCCACGCAATGTCGACAGGTAAAATTTAACACCCACACAAGTCTATCGGGTTTCATGCGAAGCTAACGCGCATGACTGCTTTGATACATGAAGATAAAAATCGATAAGTAAAATAAAGTCCAACCGTTATTTTGGTAGCTCTCGAATCTTCAGCTACTAGGAGAAACGAGTCAGGAGTTAAATTGAACATATGTTTAATTAAATTGACCTATATTTCATAAGACGTAATTCAATTAAACTTTTCGATTTGCGAAGGAAATTGCAGTGCGAACAAGTGACCTATTTTGTGTCAAGGGTAAGGGCGTAGGTAAGCAAGATATGAAAGTGTTATATCGAAAATAGACTCTTGTTTGTTTGTTTGCGACAGATTTCTAAAGCCGTTTCTCACAATTTTGTGTTACTTCATTTCCTCCAGACAGCCACGGTAATAACTCTCCGAGGTGTCGTCAGACTCCTAGTTTCAACAAGCCTAATACCAAAATATTTAACCTGACATAATCCTGAGTAATCCAATTACAATCCCTAAAATTCCTTCACCAACTTTCAAATAAGATGATTGTTTCTGGGAGAAGAAATCCGTCATTATTCTGGATTTTTCTTCCTTTAGTCGCTTCCGATAACGACAACTGTAACTCAGAATGTAATTGCAGTTCCTGAGTGTCTGATATCATAATACCCCAAATTTTCACCTGACACAATCCTGAGTCATCCAGGAATGACAGGACGGCAGTCCTGACATTCGCTCAACCTACAATACCCTTCATTATTATCGTTCTATCTTCTGTCACTTAAATGACGCGAATGTCCCGCCGAAGGGTTTGGGGTTGGAACACTGAAGTTTAGACTTCTCAGTTTCTTGTTAAGTAACGTCCCTGCAGCTCTCAGTTTACAACTGACCTAATGCAATAATATCATCTTTAAATAAGCCACAAATACCTAAGTGAATCCCAAAATCCTTGTGTTTTTTATGCTGAAGTCAACCACAAAGTCTCTGCCTCATGTACAGCTAAAGCAGTCTCTATAAATGACTGGAGAGGGCCTGAGGTTTCCACGAGGGTTTGAGGCTTCCGGGTTTCAAAACAATCATCATATTAAGGTGAAAAGTTTGATAGTACTGCGCACCGGCCGCCTTTACCCACCCACGAATTATTCCTGGTACTCATTTCTGTTAGAAGAAGAGTCGACCTCAGGACCGTAGTCTGGCCGGAAGGATTATGTCAATGGAAAATTCCAATGACACTAGCAGGAAACACACCCTCAACTTTTCAGCTTGCAGCGCAGTGCCTCAACTGTGTCACCGCGAGCCTCCTCTGCCTTCTGTATTCAATAATTAATTCCATCCTGTGCAACCACATTACATGAAAGTTTCTTTTATTAGGAAGATAAATACTTCATTAAAATATCAAAAGAAACCAGCTGCGGAATATTCCTACTTTTCGAATACCCACAGATACTATCGTCCCATTCTTCTCCACCAAACCCCACTAAGTCTACTGATGACGTTTCAGATGACTTAATTAGCTAATTGCCTGGAAAACGTGAATTTATAAAGTGGTGGTAATAAATATGCACTATTTTGGATGAGAATCTGTGTCTGTATGCGACCTCACATTTGCAAGCATCATAGTCCCTCCATCTTCAAGTCAAGCAGTCTGTCAAGAACACTGCTTGACTCCCAAAATGAAAATTACTGCAAAATTTCTAAACATCTTTAACTTTCCTAAAGTCGTCATTTTATAACATCCCAGAAGACTCAAATCTTCAGCAACACGTCTGTCAGAATCGCAAACCTCGCAAGAATAGTACCGTCCGGAAATATTTAACAATTGGTGATATTTACCTGCTGAAAAGTTAAACAAAATACCAGGCTTACCAAGAATTCGGCGTTGAAATCTTACCGAATGTACATCATTACGGAAGGTTGTATTAAGGCCTTTGGGACAAAATAACGGCAAAAGCCGAAAATATTTTTATTACACTTAGACACAAATTTGCTAAATGTTTGTGGGATACCGCGGGACTTTTTACAGTGACAACCACAGTATAACACATATACAACAATATAAGTAGTATATTTGTAGTCTCAAGTGGTCGTACAGTCTGGAGTCGTAAATTTGGCGGCTTAATGGCCGTGATTTAGTTTTTGGTCTGCCACTGGATTTTTCCCAGCGATGATGACTGCGATACAGAACAGAGATACTGTGTTGTGAAGAGGCGTCCGGTCAGCCGAGAGTGATGATGTACTGCTAGACGTAGTTTTTGGGTCTGCTGCTGGATTTTCCACAGCGATGATGACTGCGGTGTTTGGTTTTGAAGATCTTGGTGCAGAGACTGAAGTTAAGAGAGAGGGAGATAGAGGGGGATCTTGCTGTGAAGAAAAAACGGAGGACTGAATATGCTGTTACTGTTAAGCGACTGTTGTCTGGGTCGGTGCGTGGATTAGTGTGCAAACAGAGGAAGGAGAACTGTGATGAGAAACAGAGGACTGAATAGGAGAAAGAGATGTGATGGCATGTGGGTGTTCCCACACGTTAATTAAGAAATATTATTTAACTATTTGTATGCAAGTATTCAAAATATAAAAACCAGAACAAACTATCAGATTTTTTATGAAGTGAAATTGTGTGGAGAGCATAAATAATTAATATTTTGGGGAAAGGTACAATGCACACTTTGCCTGTCGTTACTTTGGATTCGTGACACTCGTCCAGCAGTCTGAGCATCGCGACCTCTCTACTTCCCAGTTGTCACACGTTCTGTAACCAGCGTGTCCAAGCGCACGCAGAGGTTTTCCTTGACACGTTAATAGCGGATATAATATAAAATAAATTCCTCTCCTTGTGTGGATAACAGGTTCGTTGCTGTGTACACAACAGTCTGCTATGGTTCTTATACTGAAACAAATGAATATCAATATATTAAATTCATATCCTAATTATTCAATTTTTGAGACCAATTTTCTTATCGCCATCCCAACCAGGCTTATGTCATTCAAAAGGTTTATCCATTTTATGGTTTTAATGTTACCACAAATAAACAACTATCCAACAAACTCCACGGAGAAAAGTGATTGTTCAGAAGCCACGTGTTTTTCACCTAAGGAAAAAATTGCCACATTTTTCGGAAACCAAAATTTCATTGTCATTATCAAAGCATGCCGCCAATTTTCGCTACCCCAAACTAGATTATTCCAGTACAGAAACTACAGCCTGTTTTAATATTATCCTCTCATGTACATCTACATATTCGAAGTGACATTTATGTAATTTAGGGAGCACTAAATGTATTATTTTCTTCGGAGTACAGTTCTACGGGTACTTGAATTTAGAATTTATGAGGGTGCATTCCCATACAGTGTTGAGTTTGGAGCAAAAATTTTGAATTATAAAGAAAATTTATTTTTAGAAGTGAAATTTTTTTTACTCCAATGTTTTGTTACAACAACACTCCCTGACAATAGCATTTACTACATCCACGTTTCAAAAGTTACTTTGCTCTGCACGAATCAGCATGCTGCCATTTGTTTTCTACGTTCCTGAACACCAAAGCCCCGTTGTGTTCTGCAAACAGAGAAAGGCTGCTGCAGTAACTATAAGCTACTGTTTGGTAGAGAGGAGGATGCTGAATACTTTATGACGACAAAACGAGAAAGCGAATTCATACTCGTTTCAGAACGAACAGTTGCTCTTTCAGTCTGAAAACATTTTTTCCCGTTTTTTATCCCCTGTCATGAAGACTGTAGAACTGTCTCACATAACTTGATCACGCGGATACAAAACCTGTCCTAAAGGTTTCAGTCACGCAACCACATCCTCTGTATATGATGTCAGAAGGTACATTATGGTTTTTACAAATACAACATTTGGACACTCTTCTGTTAAAATTAAAATCGTTACACACCTTATTTTCCCACATTTTAGAATTAATTCTAAGATTTTCGTCCATCCATACCTAGGTCTACTATGTGCACTATGGTCTTCCACTTATCCAAATACAATTTTGCAGATATATTTCCTGAAATACCCCAGCTTTTGTTAGTGATTAACCAACTTAATGCACAATTTTTTTTTATAATAAGTTTATTATATGCCTCTACATGTTTCGAGCACTATTGTGCTCATCACCAGGAGGTAAAAATTTTATTATACAGCATCTGGTATCGCCACACCTGTAGGTGGTCGTCCGGTACACGGGACGGCCACCTACCGTGTGTGACGATATCAGATGCTGTATAATACAATTTTGACTTCCTGACGATGAGGACATTGTGCTCGAAACATGTAGAGGCATATAACAAACTTATTATAAAACAAGATTTTGTGCATTAAGTTGGTTAATCATTAAGATTATACAGAGATGTACTGTTAGCAAAGCATCAAAACCCCAGGTTTATCGCACCCAATTCATCTTTCTTAAGTGAATTAAAACGAAAGTGTCAGATGCAGACTTCCGCTGTCCTAGTACGTTCTACTTTACGTTCCAACGTTCTTCTTAGAAAAATATTTCATATTCTTGCCTTTAGAAGGAAAATAAGATTTAATCCTTTATTAAACCTTGAGTAATTTTGTAAGAATGTGGTTTAAACTGCAATTGTTACATTTGCTAATTTCTGGAAACATGTAAGCCAAGCACTTACGTGAGGCTAAAGGTAATCAGTAATAATAAAAACTCATATTTAGACTTTTCCTAGACACAGACTAGGTTTCCAAAATAAATATAAAAAATTTAATAAATTTTAGACAAAAATTATTCGTTGACTTTTGAGATATCTTTAAGTATAATAAACTATTAGCTCTTTTCCTCCATCGAATCGCTGACAAAGAATTTTAACATCTAATCTCCAAGACAGAATTCACAAAAATTCTTTGAAATGTGCAGGGTGACAAAATACGAACTTCGACAATGCATCCGAATTGTAACTTCAATATAACTGAAAGCCTAACAAATATAATGAACAATATTTATTATTGTACCAAAAAATAAAAATAATGGACAAATTATGTGTAGGCACATTATCATTGCAAAGTGTTTGTCGAGTTAAATAAAGTCAAAATCACTGTTAATACCTTGAAACGAAAAGGTAAAGCAGTCCCGTTACAGACCTGGAGTAGCCCAGAGGGTTCCAGGAAGTTAAGGCTCCCAGATTTCGTGACAACGGCACAGGATGGTGGTAAGTTTGTCGGCCTTAGCACCGGCCGCCTTTACCCCCAGGAAACGCTCCTGGTACTCATTTCTGTTAGAGGCTGAGTCGACCCCAGTGCCATAGTGCGATCGGAAGGATTTTATTTCAATGAAAAATTCCAATGACACCAGCTGGGACTGAACCAGCGACCTTCCGATTTGTAGCACAGCACCTTAACCACTGTGCTACCGCGGTCCCCTTGTTGAAAGGAAAGGAATACTGACGAATATATCTTGCGCCTTTCAATGACAAGAGATATTCGCATTCTTGTCCATGACACTTATTCAAACATAGTCAAATTTCTCGCAGTGAATTTATCACGCTCCTGTATTATTCTAACTGCTACTTTCTGTAAAATATCCGTAGCTTTCAGCTATTTATAAAGAAAATATGTGAATATGAATCATAGCCGAAAATCTATGCGCTACGTTTTCAAAGTATGAATATCATTTTCAACATCTGGTAGCGCACTCTTACCAGTCGCAATGTGATTGGATGCGTTCCCACACACAGATAACTGTAATGCCATTCCACACAGGATACCTACACAGTGACTATATCAGATCAACCGACGACAAAACAAGCGGAGCTGTTTACACAAATCCATATATACAGGTAGAAGACGCTGGCACATGCAGCAAAACTCCAATGCGATACACTGTATCGATTAGCCTTGACCCAATTTCCATACAAGCCTACTATAACAGAGCTGTAACTTCTTGCTAACGAATTTTGAACCAAATGGTCACTTACAGAACATTCCGTTCCAGTGATTAGCGCTGCCTTTTCGTATCCCGGAGAATCCACTTCCAAAGTTCGGGCTTAATGTTTCGTAATTTTATATTAATCAACGCTTGTTCCATCCTCGACTCCAAAAGGGGAAGCCTGATATATTTCTCATACTTAATCACTCTAGGTAAATCGTAGGGTACTTGGCTAACTCGAAACACGTCACGACCAATACCATTAACATTATTTAAGCAATAATTAAACCCTTTATTATCCAACTAATGCACAATATACAATATGTAGATAAAAATAAAATTATAAAATATTTCAAAGTGCTCCAACATGTTTCGGATCACAGAGGATCCACCATCAGAGAGCCTTGTACAGTGCTTGGCTAAAAATTACAAATTTTTGGCCAAGCACTGTACAAGGCTTCCTGATGATGGATCCTCTGTGATCCGAAACATGTTGGAACACTCTTAAATATTTTAAAATTTTAATTTTATCTACGATTATATATTGTGCATTAGTGGGATAATAAAGTGTTAAATTATCATTGATGCCCGGCGCAAACATGAAGATTATTTTAAAATAATTCACAAATTTCTCTTCCATCTATAAATAAGAAACTGATGCGGTTAAAAATGTCGTTAAATAAATAAAAATATTTTTCATTTACTACCCTTTTATGCCTCATGCTGGAATTATAGGATGATAGTGACAGTGAATTGGAGAGACTGTAGGAGAGACATGTAGCGGCCTGACGTACAGTGCGGCACATTAACACAACGATGGACAGAACAAGATTATACCAAAAATAATAAATTTTTAGTTTTCGAAACTTACAACCGTAAAATTTGGATCAAATATGGCTGTGACAAATTCTTTGAAATAAATTGTCTGCTCAGCATTTCCACAATATTTTAAGGCTTAAAAGGATGACATTTAAATATACTTACTTACTCCATGGTGCAGAGTCCTTCTTGAGAAGCTAACTGGTTTGCAGATAGTCAAGAAATTCCCCTCATTTCACGGAACCCGAAGGTTCATTACCGCACTCTATCCCGGGCCAGCCCAATCCAGTCCATATACCCACATCCCACCTCCTGGAGATCCATCCTAATATTATCCACCCATCTACGCCTAGGTCTCCCCAGTGGTCTGCTTCCCTCCGGTTTCCCC
>Ga0131853_10002703_pt1 | contig 31786 bp, 24 predicted proteins | sample TergutLab28metaG_FD_92764 | JGI IMG/M metagenome (GOLD analysis project Ga0131853, IMG submission 92764) | Labiotermes labralis P1 segment gut microbial communities from Petit-Saut dam, French Guiana - Lab288 P1 (version 2) (version 2) | ecosystem: Host-associated > Arthropoda: Insects >... | reverse complement strand
TTGTCAGGTTGGTCTTCCGACTGCTGAAGGACAACCGGATCTATATCAAGGCGTAGGACTCTGCGCCACCCTAACGCTCTGATTTTTCAAAAATTGTAAGGGGCAGAGTTCGTTGCGGCGTACACATTTTCACACCTTTCGGCGGCTGTGATACTCGTCACATGCCAGTATGGTAACAAATTATTCACATTTCACGGCTTGATATTTCACCGCCGGACTTTTCGATAAGCGCCAAGGCAATCTGCAAAGCACGGATGCGCCGTTCAAGTAATGTTCACTGTGATGCGGCTTGCTTTGCGAGGTCGATTTTTTCACACTTTTGCAGAGTAGATAGCAAAGCGCTATGTGCCTCGTCAAGTTCGATTTTGGAATAATCACTCATCATCCACCTACTACCTTCACATAAAATTTGCGGCTCCTCGGTGGGTCAAATTCACAGAAATATAGCGACTGCCACGTACCAAGTAGCAACTTGCCGCCCTCGATAATCACCGTCTCGCTCGAACCTACGGCACTTGCTTTGAGGTGCGCTGCAGAATTACCCTCGCCGTGGCGGAACTCTGCGCAGTCGGGATAGGCTTTTGCTAAGCCAAGTAGCATATCATGCACGACATCAGGGTCGGCGTTTTCATTAATCGTTATACCCGCCGTGGTGTGCGGGCAAAATACCACGGCAATCCCACTCTCTACGCCGCTTTTGGCAACCGCCTCACGAACTTGCGGTGTGATATTGTAGAGGGTCTCTTTTTGTGCGGATAATATGCATTCGTATAGCATCTACATTACCTCGTTGTTCCTGTATTGCGTTGGAATATCAAGCCTAAATGTTTTGCATAGCAATAAAACATCGTGAATATCGTTTTCGCCGTGTTCATAACCTTGATGGAATAATAACTGTGCCTCAGCAGTAAAACACTTAACCTCAAGCCCACCGATTGTACCGACACCATGCCGTCACGCAGATTTTCCTGTACCCGCTGTTCATTGCCCACGCTAATGCGGGTGCATCGTCCATGCATAGCGGACGAAGTGTTATGGGTAATTTCTCTGTCATCTTTTCACACCTTCCACTTATGAAACGCAACCGTAGATACAGGACACCGCCAACATATGACTGCCGCAGGCTTTTTTGCCGTTTGGATAGATAGTCATGTAGCTGAAACGAGATAACGCGATGGAATCCATCCGGTTTTGCCTGCGCTGTTTTCCACGAAAGCCCACTCGAACACGAACTCTAAAAGTGTGACTGTTTCGTCTTTTTGCGCGGGCAACTCCGTCGGATTATAATTTCGCAACAAAACACCACTTGCCACGAACGTTTCGGGAATGAACACTTCGTGTCCCTCAATTGTGCAGCAAAGCCAATGTGGAAACGCATCATCTTCTTCATCCACGGCTAAATCGTGGATGATCGTCCCTTGCGGGAACAAGGGGAAGACAGGCGTGCCGTAGTCGCCTAATCCTTTATAGTCTTCGAATAACTGTAATTTCATAATGGTCACCTCTTTGGTTTCATTCGATGTGCCGTGATTATTCCCAAGCTTGATGCGTTAATAGTTATGATCACATCGCCTGCGTGAGCATACCAGTTTTTACCGCGCCGCTCAATAGTATCAGCATTCTTGACACTCCCTACGGCTAAAGCCGAGGGATTCTTGGTTCAACGTCCACTGCGGTGCGATGTTCCGTCTTACACAAACTCCCCAAGCGTTAAGTTCGGGCATGTCCTGCCCTACCGTATTTTTTGGCTACGCGCTTATTAGGCGCAATCCTTCGTTTAGTATGTTCTTTGCGGCATTGACATCTCTATCATGCTCCGCGCCGCAAGCTGTGCAAGCCCATACTCTGACACTTAAGTCTTTGACTTCTGGGTTTTGTTCACCGCATTCGCTGCATAGCTGGCTGCTTGCAAAGAATTTGCCGACTTTAACAAATGACTTATGTTGCCAACCACACTTGTATTGTAGCTGTCGGCACAACTCACTCCATGAAGCATCTACAATGCTTTTAGCAAGCTTATGATTTTTAACCATGTTCTTGACAGCCAAATCTTCTACGCATATCACATCGTAGTCCTTTACAAGCCCTGTCGTCAGCTTGTGCAATGCGTCTTTCCGCTGGCTTGCTATGTGCTCATGAATCCTTGCGGCTTTGATTCTTGCCTTGGCTCTGTTTTTGCTTCCGATTTGCTTTCTCGAAATCTGCCTTTGAGCTTTAGCAAGCCTCGCTTCTGTTTTTCTGATGTATTTATGGTTCGGGTGCGATGCGCCGTCCGATGTTATCACAAGCTCTTTCAAGCCCATGTCCAACCCAACCGCGGCACCTGTTGATTGATATTGCAGGAAATCCACATCGGTGCAGCAGATTGACACAAAATATTTGCCCGATGGGTTTTGCGATATTGTGGCGTTTAGGATTCTACCCTGTACTTGTTTGGATATGGCGGCTTCGACCTTTCCGAGTTTTGGCAACTTTACATGTCGGTCAAATACGGCAATATTATCGCCGACACGCTTTGCCTTGTAGGACTTATTATGGTTTTTCTTGCTTTTGAATTTTGGAAAACCCGGCTTTCTGCCTTGTTTTACCCTCCTGAAAAAGTTCTGATACGCTGTATCGAGGTCTTTCATCGCTGACTGCAATGCTGTAGAGTCCACCTCTTGCAACCAGTCATACTCTTGTTTTAGTTTTGTCAACTCACGGCATAACGATACAAAGTTGAGTGTTTCTCCGCCTTCTGCGTATAGCTCAATCTTCTTGGCAAGAAAATGATTGAAAGAAAATCGACAGCACCCATATGTCCGTTGAATTTGCTGAATCTGATTAGTGTTCGGATATATGCGAAATTTGTACGCTTTCTCCATCAGCTTTTCCGCCTTTCAGAACGCTCCTGATTTTCGATATATTGTTTTATCACGTCCAACGGTGCACCGCCCACCGTGGAAACAAAATAACTGTTTGTCCACAGCGTGGGAAGCCTTGTCTTTAGAGATGGAAACTCTTTTCTCAGCGTGTGCGAGGAAAAGCCCTTGATGCTACGCACAGCTTGGTTGATTCCAAACTGCGGGTCTACCTCAATCAGCAGATGCACATGGTCAGGCATTATTTCCATTTCAATTATCTCGGCGCTGATTTCCGAACACCGCTGAACTATCAACTCCTCTAGTCGTTCGGAAATCTCATCTACAAGGACTTTGCGCCGATATTTCGGACACCACACCACATGATACTTGCAGGAATATACAACATTTTTATTTGATTTGTAGTTCATGGTTCTATTATATCATTTGCACAAATCTAACACAAGCTAAACGTGGGGAATGTGGTATAGCTTATATCCCCATATCTAAAGATAGGGGCTTTACGCCATGTTTGGTAATTGTCTTCTTACAATATTCAATAACATCTGCCTCGGATGATAAGCCCAAATTTCGTTTAATTCGTATCAGGCCAAGCTCGGTCGTGTGGATGTTATCAATGTTTGATAATAGTTCGGTATCCATATCTTTCACTTTCTACACTCCAACGCTTATGCCAGTTGTTGTTTGTTCATAGTGATTTATCCTCCCCATCCGTATCAGGGAGCATCTCCACCACATCACCAATATCACAGTTCAAGGCTTTGCAAATGCGAGCAATGACTTCCAAGCTCACAATTTGATCCTTTGATAATTTTGCAAGCGTGGTTGTGCTGATATCTGCCTCTGCCAATAGATCGGTCTTCTTCATTCGCTTGTCAATAAGCACTTTCCATAGTTTGTTGTAACTGATTGCCACAAAGCATACCTCCTCGACAAGATGTCATCGCTCATAATTGTAACACAGCAAATCGAAAAATACAATATACATTTCGATAAATACAAACAAATATCAGCAAACGCAAAACTATATTCTCTCTCTGGATAAAAAGTGTATTCCGTGCGAAAAAGAGAGGTTACGGTCTATCAAATGGAATGCGGCGCTCGCGCCGCTTACGATTAAAACTCATGTGCGCCCGCCCCTTGGGCGGGTCGCTGCACGGATTGGCAAGCAAGGCGCACAGGACCCTAAATGACCAGTTGCGCAGCTTGTCGGGTGTATGTATATGCTAAACTAAAAATGACCCCCTGCTCTAAACGAAAACTGACCCCCTGCTCTAAACGAAAACTGACCCCCAAGTGATAAAATAAACCCTATTGAAGAAGGTAGGGGGAAAGAAAAGGTGGTCAGAATGGGCGAAAAGCAATCAATTCTACATCGTTTTTCACAAGGCGGGTTATCTTGTCGTTGGTCGTTTCATTGCTCCTCCGGTTGTAATGAACATTCACGCGATAAACTGTATTCCCGATGCGCTGTTTGAATGTGCTGGCTTCATTGTTCCTCGTTGCCGTTTTGCTTCCGTCATGGTAAAATGGGATTATTGGTTTGTTCCTGTCGCTGTAGCCAGTTTTTGCTTTTTGCACTGGTATAGTATGCTCCTTTCCCGCGCACATAGCACGATTGAGCACTTTGTTGACCAAAAAGGCGAACTGGTAACGGACGAAGGCAACGGCACGTTAGAAATACAAAATCTTGCAACAGATGAGCGTTATCAACGGCAAGGGTACGCGTTGAAACTAATTAACCATATCGCTGAACATTACAAAGGTCAGTATAACAAAATTATTCTTGGCACCGGGGATGTCCCTGGAATACTGGAATTCTATGAACGGCGCGGGTTTGCGGTCACGCACCGATTGCCGGATTACTTTACCGAAAATTACGACCATCCCATGATTGAAGATGGTGTGCTGCTAAAAGATAAAGTGTACCTCGAAAGGAAAGTAAATAAATAATGCTTATACGAAAATATGCACCCGCAGATATTGACCGACTTTTCGCTTTAATTGAACGCGAAGGTGAGGAATGGACTTACTGGCAGGGTGAAAACAGAACGAAATACCAAAAAGCCCTTGATAATTGCATCACTTATCTTGTTTTCGAGGGGGATATATTATGCGGTTACGCACGTTGCCGTGGAGATGATGGCTTTGGCGTTTATGTTTTTGATTTGTTGGTAGACAAGCAATATCGCAGCAAGGAATATGGGCGTTTGTTGATGGAGCAAGTGTGCCGTGATTTTCCGAATGAAATTGTATATGTAATGGGCGGCACAGATGTTTATGCGTACTACGAAGATAAATTGGGATATGCGGAAGAAGGCAAAGTCTATGTTGTTAAAGGAGATAAACCGGAATGAAAGCACTAATTCTGTACGCCGCAAAACACGGAGATTTTACGGCAAAAGAAGCTGGGGCTGTTTATCTGTAGCATGAGTTCCAGCGAAGAACAAAAGAGGTGATGAAACTGTTTTGCGTGATGTAAAGAGCCTGATTGATATTCGGGAGAAAACAAAATAGGAGGAAAATTATGAGTGATATATTTTCAAACAAATTCGTCGCCGATGAAAAGAATCTTGCATTATTGCAAGAAACAATGTGGGGACCGAATGGAATAAGACAAGCTGAAGAATTGGCTTCAAATTTCACAATCACTAAGGATATGAAAATTCTTGATTTGGGTTGCGGAATGGGTTTGTCGGCGGTGTACTTGGCGCAAGCATACGGCGTAGAGGTTTTTGCCACCGACTTATATGCTGACCCGACCGAAAATCAAAAGCTGTTTCAGTCACTAGGCATTGCGGATAAAATCGTTCCGATGTTATTAGACGCAACACAACCTATTCCGTTTGCAAAGGGTTACTTCGATGTGATTTTTTCGGTAGGCGCATACAATATGTTTGGCGATAACGAAGAAATGCTGCCAAAGTTGCTTCCTTATGTGAAAAAAGGCGGCTACATAGCAGTTGCATTTCCCGGCTTGAAGTACGAATTTGGTGACAATGTTCCATCGGAAATGCAACCGTATTGGGATGTTCCCGATGTTGCAAGATGCGTCCGAGGTATTGAATGGTGGAGGGACTTATTTAGCAAGGCAGAGGGCATAAAAATTATAAATATCAGCGAACAGGTTTGCCATGACATAGCTTGGGATGAATACCTTGCAAGCCTTGACCCAACAAAGGGAGAAGATTTTGCAGGCGAAGTAGATGCTGAGTTCGAGGACAAGTGGACGTTGGATATGAAGGCAGCAGAAAACGGAAAGTATTTTAATACAATCCAGTTGATTGCCAAAGTCATTTGAGCATAAATGAAATCTGAGCGCATCGGCGGCAAGCTGACATACACAGCGATTTACACAAAGGAGAGTGTGTTGATACATGATTAAGGAAATCAATAAAAGTGAAATAAAACAAGCTCTTGACCTTGTGAACAAAGTGTTTGCTGAATTTGTTGCCGTGGACTATTCGGAGCGGGGAAACAAATCTTTTAACGATTATCTCAAAATCAAATACGATGAAGTCACAAACGATGTGCAGACCGGGCATAAACGAATATGGGGTTATTACGAAAACGGTGAAATCATCGGCGTTATAGCAACATCGGCGTTATAGCAACAAGGGATACATCCCATATCGCACTCATGTTTGTAGATAAAAAACACCATCGAAAAGGCATAGCAAGGCAGCTCTACGATACGGTTCTTTCCGAGATAAATAAAAATGCTGATGTGGCGCAGGTTACGGTTAATTCGTCGCCTTATGCCGTCAATGTCTATGAACGGTTAGGGTTTGCCAAAACAGACGAACAGCAGGAACATGAAAATGGAATTGTGTATGTGCCGATGGCGCACACGACAATAGAAACTAACACTCCTCGCCGTCTTTGAGGATTATCCCACACGCAAGAGTATTATAACGGACGAAAAATTAGCCCACGCAGGGCATGAGGATTACATCATGGTAGGAGTTGAAATGAAGTGGACGGAGAGCTAACATACCGCAGAGCAATACAGGCAGATATAAATATTTTGACCGACTTGTTGTTTTTGCTTTATAACGACGAAGGGCAGGCCCCGGATATATCATGGGAGGAACTGCTTGCGGAAAACGAACAGCTATTTGCCGACACAAATCAGATATTCTTCCTCGCGTTCGATGGCGATAAGGCTGTCGGAGTGACTAACGGTTCGCTTCGGCGTGAATATATAAACGGTGCGAACGATGGGCTAAAAGGCTATCTCGAAGCAATATATGTCCTGCCGGAATACCGCAAAAATGGGATTGCCGCCGAACTCGATAAAATTATCGGTCGTTGGGCAGCACGGAATGGGTGCCGCGAAATGGCAAGTGACTGTTTGCTTGAAAACACTGACAGCTACAATTTCCACCGAAAAATCGGTTATGAGGAAACAGAGCGCAATGTTTTCTTTTTGAAACCGCTCGAACCGCAGACTTACGAAGTCCGTCAGGTTGACGAAACCATCCGCGAGAAGCTTCAGCCAATCCTTGATGAAACATGGGGTTCGCCGTACTTGGCGATTAACGGCAAGCTGTGGGATTCACGGACGATGCAGGGATTCGCGGCGGTAAGCGGCGATAAAGTCCTCGGATATTTGCTGTACGAGTTTCACAGCGGCTTATGTGAAATCATGGTGCTTGAAAGCGTTGCGCAAAACATCGGCATTGCGACCTCTCTTATTGAAAAAATCAAGCAAACCGCGAAATCGAGCGGAGTGAGCAAAATTATCGTACAAACAAGCAACGACAATACCCATGCGCTCCGATTTTATCAACGGCGCGGATTTACGATGCGGGAAGTGCGGCTTGGCGCGTTAGACGAGGCACGGCGGTTAAAGCCGACCATACCGCTTATTGGCGAGGAAGGTATACCGCTCCGCGACGAAATTGAGTTTGAGATTGAGGTGTAGTTTATGGAATACAAGATAAGACAATACGCACAATCCCATCTGTTGTTATAGTGTGCCGAGCATGGCATAAATCTAACCGGTGAAAGACCTGGAGCGGGGGTACTCATAGCCAACCGCATAGCGAAGCCCAAGGTGCGCATCGCGAGGTGTGAGCTGAAGGAAGGGTGTAGCAACCCCTACTTGATTCTTGCTTCTTTGGTTCTCATCCACGAATTGTACCCTTTGAAGGCTGACATTTCATAAGGGTGTATGAACCGCACATTCCTGTCTCGTATTTTCGCTTGAACATATCGCTGTTTTAGAGTAAAATAGAAACATCACTTCGGAAAGGGGTCGCTCATATGGATTATACGCTCATGCACAAGAACATCCCGGTCTTGGATATGCAGATAGACGAAGAAACAGCGAATATAGCGAAAATACAAGCAGTCCATGATATGCGGCATCTTCCGCTGGGAATACATGAGCATAAAATGGGTCTTGACCGCAAGGCTCTCTATGATTGGTGGATTGGTCGCTCCATCCCTGCCAGCCGCGACGGTATCCGTGACGCCCTTGAAAAACTGGACATTTTCAGCACCACTTTATTACTGACTAAATGCTATGGTTTGAGCTTATCAGACCAATACTGGATATGCCCCAAAGACAGCGACCTGCGTTGGGAAACCGTCAACTTTTTTTACAATGATTTTTCTAAAGACATAGGCGAGATACTATTCGGGCATGAACCGGCAGACCCCGCTCGTGTCAGCCTCTTATCGCCGGATAACACATCGGACGGCTGGCTCCGCAAAAAGTGGATCATAGCGGACGGTAAGCGTTACTTGATGAAGGGCGGCAGCGGCTTTATGAAGCAGGAACCGTTCAATGAAGTGATCGCCAGCGCCATCATGCGCCGGTTGAATATCCCCCATGTGACATACACGCTGACCGTTGACAACAGCAAGCCTTACAGCCTGTGCGAAAACTTTGTAACGCCCGATACAGAATTGATTCCGGCGTGGCGCGTTCATGGGCATTTCAAGAAAGATAACCGCGATTCCAACCTTGCCCACTTGCTTCGTTGCTGTGAAACTATCGGCATACCCGGTGTCCGGATTGCGCTGGATAAAATGCTTGTACTGGATTACATCATTTCAAACGAGGACAGGCACTACAACAACTTCGGTTTTATCCGCAACGCTGAAACACTGGAATGGCTTGGCGCGGCTCCTGTCTTTGACAGCGGCACGTCGCTTTGGTATAACACGCAGCGCGTCGGTTCACTTGTCGAGAGCAAGCCTTTCCGCAACAGTCACGCAGAGCAAATTAAACTCATTGAGGACTTTTCATGGTTTGATTACGGCGCTCTCGACGGATTGAAAGACGAGATAAAGGAAATACTGTCTCGTTCCGAGGATGTAGACGAGAAGCGCCGCGATATGATCGCCTCGACAGTAACGGAACGGTGCGGGCATATAGGAAAAATGATGTAAATACTGCCTGTCGCTGTCTTTCAAAATGTTGGTATTGCTGAATTTTTGTGAAAAATTCTGTATCGCCGCCCGCACCAAAGGTACCCATTTGACATTTTGTTTCTAAGGGTTGTCAAATACTTTATAACAACACAAGCGGTTGCAAACAATATGTTTCACAGGTTCACATAAGTTACCTAAGCCGCATCGTAATGGTGCGGTTTTGTATAATGCAAAAAACCCGACAGGCATGCAATTGCCATATGGCTGGTGATAAGAGGCGTATGAATCGAGAGGTTCACGTACGGTTCTGTGAGAAGCTATGGGTGCAACTCCCTTGGCTTACTTGATGGATAGGACGGTAGGTGAACTAATCATCTACTCCTACTCGATTTCGGATGTTTTTTCAAATTCACACTTCAGCGTGAATATGTTTGTATTCTTGATTGCTCGAGATAGACGCTCAATTGCTTTTGAAACCTGAGAAATTTAATACGGTTGTCGTGGCACTCGTTTGGTACTAGCAAGTTTGAGTTCGCTTGAGCGCCACTGTTTAATTGGCACGCTTACGCAGCTGGGAAGTGGAAATGTCCTTGTTTATCGCGGACGCAAAATATCTTCCGGTCTGGAATCGGGCTGCTCCAAAACTCTCCAGTCGCGTGGTTGGATCACTGTGAGCCAGGTGCTGAATACACCATCGGCTTTCATCTCGTATTGATAGGAGTTAGAGGCACATTGCAGATATAAGTAATACCACGCGTTTTCAATGGCATTATCCGGCCAAGTGATCATGTCCTCCCGGAGCAGATCGTCCGGGCTTTCCGCCAGACGTCCGAAAATGCGATTTATGATAGCCGACGTCTCCGCTCGTGTTATGGGTTGATCGGGGCGGAACGTACCATCTGGGTATCCATGCACCCAACCATGGTTAGTCGCCGCGTCAATATAGGTACGCGCCCAGTGGTCGGAGACATCGGAAAAGCCGCTCTCTGTCGAACGCGTATTCACGGATACCTCCATGAATCTGCCAATGGCTGTCGCCAATTCGGCACGGGTAATGGTTTTATTAGGGGCGAAGGTGCCGTCCGGGAACCCAAGGAAAATATTCGCATTGGTCGTGGTCGACACGGCATTGTTGAACCAGTTTTGCAGGACCACATCCGGGAAGAGATTCGTCTGCGACCACACCTCCGCACGATACTCATCTGTAATCAGACGGAAGAAAATCGTTGCGACTTCTGCTCTTGTAATGTTTCCCTGCGGATGGATGAGACCATCGCCTTTACCAATCAAATACGCCTGTCGTTCCATTACCGGTGGCTGTGGTGTGAGCGGGGGAACAGCGCCGCCCACAATGTTGCCGCCACCACCGTTGTCGCCACCACCTTGTGTGTCTTGCGTCCATACCGCCACGAAGGTCACATCCGCTGTCACCTTGTGTGTCGCAAGGTTCACCGGTGCGCCATTTAGCATCCAGCCTGTGTGTGTCCACCCAATACGTGCCGGAGCGGTGCCATGGTCTAGGGTTCCAGCAATTGTGTTGGCGGCGATGTCCATCCTAGTCATTGTCACGTCGTTGTACGCCCAGTCAAAGAGTACGGTATACATCATTATCTCTTCTGACCACACCGCCACGAAGGTCACATCCGTTACGATTTGGCATTCCGCAGGCACTATCTTGTCGCCATGCAAGCTCCAGCCATCATGCGTCCAGCCAGCATTGGGTGTCGCGCCGGGGATGAGCAATGCGTCTAGCGTTGTGCCGTGTGCCATGTATAGGACAACATCGGGTGTGCCGTCGATCAATGTGCCATTTTCGCCCGGCTGGAAGGTGACTTGAATAAGGTTCGTGGGCGCGAAGTTGATATCGTAGTTATTGAGTGGATGCCCGAAAATGGATGTGCTGCTAAACCTGATTCCGTCGACAACTGCGGCAGAGGGATCCGGCACAACCGCAATACGGGCCCTGTTCCCGCTGAACACAGTGGGTGGGAGGATTGTAATATTGGGATAATCGTCGGGCAGCAGAGGTACTCGGTAGTTCGATGGGTACACTGTGGTAAAGATGCCTCCACCGTCGCCGACGGCTGTATTGTTACGCATAGTACCATCGTGCATCGTGAAATTGCTGTTGCCAATGTCTTCTGCCCAAAAAAATGGGATAGTAATCAAAGCCACACCACCGCCGTTTCTCCCCGATGTATTTTCGCTAATTGTACCACCTTCCATTGTAAACGTGGAAGTGGATGCGCCCAGCCACCGATTTCCTTCCGACAACACAGCTATACCGCCGCCATCGAAATCAGCAATATTACCGCTAATTGTTGCGTAGTCGGACATTGTGAAAGTGGAATTCCACATTTCGAAATTTACCTCTGACCACACAGCTACACCGCCGCCGGAGTTAGCCTCATTATCGCGAATTGTTGCGTGACCGGACATTGTGAAAGTACTGTAAGCAACCATCACACCGCCGCCGTTATGAAATGCTGTGTTTCCGCTGATGGTGCCACCGTTCATTATGAAAGTACCGAAGCCGCCTGTTGAAACTCTGCCTACAGTTACGCCGCCTCCGTGAGCTCCGGAGGTATTGTCGATGATAGTGCCGTCGTGCATTGTAAATAAACCATTTGCTCGCACACCTACACCGCCGCCGTCGACAAAGCGCTTTGCCGTATTACCGCTGATGGTACCGCCGTGCATTGTGAAGGTGCTGCCCCAAACTTGCACGCCGCCGCCTTCATTTCCCGATGCTGTGTTGTCACTGATTACACCATTGTGCATGATGAAAATGCCGCCTGATCGCACAGACACTCCGCCGCCGCCATGCTCGGCTGTATTACCGCTGATGGTACCACCGTACATTGTGAATGCACCGTCCCCCACTTGTACGCCGCCGCCGGTGCTCGCAATGTTATTTTGGATGACTGCGTTGCCGGTCAGGTTAAATGCAGCCCCAGCACTTAATTGCACGCCGCCTCTGGCGCCCGTTCCGGATACGTCGGCGCCGCACAGGGTGATCCCGTCGCCTATAGTCAGGATCGCTTCCTGCACCAAAAAGTGCCTTTGCGCTGTCGCGATGGCAAAAGTATACGTCGATTGTTCCCCGCCCTCCAAGCCGACCAGCGTAATGTCTCTGTCTGCCGGTATGGTAATTTGGGGGCCGCTAATGTCTTCTGCGAGAGCTATGGCTATGGGGACACCGGGCTGTGCGGTTTCCACCATCGCCACTCTTAATTCTTCGTGGCTTGATACTTGAATCGCAGAACTTTCGCCGCGCAAAAATCCCTGCGTGCTCTCTTCCGCAACCGGTTCGGTTTCGGTGGCTTGGGCCGCCATCGCCATTGAAGGCAACGCCGAAGCAAAAAACGCCGCAATCAAGATCCATGTAATCATTTGTTTTTTCATTTCTGTATACCCCTCTCCTAATTTTGTTCATATTTCTCGTTTTAACTCATTCATTCGTGGTTTTTCGCGATATTTCTTATTCTGTTCATTGCAAATATATATATAACACATCGCGACGCCGTGATTTCTGTACGCAAATGGAGTGCTTTCTGTTTTGTAATCGCGTTGAAGAGTGTTATGTCAACTGCGAATAAATGCCTGCAATCAAAGTATAATTTCAGTCAGAAATTTTTAATACACCCAAACCTGTAAATATCCAGCATGAAATCAAAAAAATAAAAACCCTTCTAACATTTAAATGCGTAGATGTTAAAAGGTCTTTTTGTCTATCATTTGGTTGACTTAGCGCATGTTTTCTCGAAGCATGAGGTGCATAAAAAAATCAACCGCAACATTTGGCGATTGATTCTCGTGGATAGATTTGGTATAGTGGAATTCAGGGAATTTATACAAATGGAGCGGGAGCATCTCTGCGCCGCATATCACTGTCCTACGAGACGGACAGGAGAACAACATAGGGGATAAATGCCGCGCTACAGGTCAGGGTTGAACCTTAATCAAATATGTGTTACTGTTCATCCTTGCCCTGCAGCGTGGCAAAAATATAGGATCTAAGCATGAGCGCACACATAGCTGCGTGAACAGTAAACAAATATGTGAAATAAAAATATTCTTAATACATTGTATAGAATTTTGGTATTGTTTGTGCTATTATGTATTTTATCAATGACTGCGTCAGTTTTTGCTTGATAATTTCAAGCATTTTTGACGTATAATGCCACATATAACGATGAGCTACTTCTGTGAAAGGTGGGCTACGGAAGTTGTGATAAGAAAACGTAACAAAGGCATAACCAGTAAAATATTAATAATCTCATCTTTAGTATTGATCGCAATTATTGGAATTATCCTTATTGTGGTTAGTATCTCCATGACCAATCTGACAGATTCGGTCATGCTTGACGTTATGCAGGTTACAACTGGAACTGCCGCAAGAAACATAAGTGAAAATATGAACCACACCGCCGAGCGATTTTACCTTGCCAGAACTGAAAGGGCAATTACCTCGGCAGTTGCCACTGAAGAGGAGATGAAAGAGTTTGTTGAAACAATGCTTTCAAGCATGAACTTTTTATGGATTGGTCTTTATGATACGCATGGAAAAATGATAGCCGGAAGCAGTTGCAGTCCTGAGGACATTTCAGCGAGAGCGATATTTCCGAAATTGCAAAACTCAAATGACGTTTCTATAGATAACACATATGTTGGTAATGCAGGGCTTGAGATTACCATGGGGTTGCCTATCCATAGGGAGTGGCTGACAAGCATTTACTTAGTTGGAAGCAATGATCTTTTTGCATTGACAGAATCAATACAAAATATTGGAATTGGCAATAACTGTTTTGCATTTATCATAGACGAAAACAGAGTGCTGGTTGCGCAAAGCCACGAGATAGTTAATACTGTTGCCGGAAGCGATATTGTAGGACGCTTAGGAGGCGGTGCGGAGATGGAGCAGCTCATATCGATGATGCAAATGCGTCAGGGGGGCGCAAAGGTTGTTACCTCGGCAGTTGCTCCGTTGTACATCAGTTTTGTGCCTATATCGGAGACACCATGGTCACTGGGCGTTGTCACATTTAGGGAGGGATTTACAGGTTCCATCAGAAATGCGGTAACAAATAGTATTATATTAGGGATCGTTGCTCTGATTATTTCAGTAGTTACATTAAAAATCTTGCTATCGCGTGTGCTTACAAATCCGCTTCAAAAGATTACAGAGAGCGCCACACTAATGGCACAAGGGCAATTTGACCCCGATGCATTGCAAGAAATCTCGGGACGCGACGATGAAGTCGGACAATTAGGAGCAGGCTTTGCCATTGTATCATACTCTGTCCATCAGGTTATAAACGATATATCACTGCTCACTCAGCAGGCGAGTCGCGGTGAGTTGGGGATGAGGTCCGATGCTAATAAGCACAGCGGAGATTTTAATCTCATTATGACTGGAATAAATTCAGCACTTGATGCTTTCTGCTCACATCTGGATGCAATGCCTGATGCTTTTGCATTGCTTAGTGAAAATCAAGAGAGCATATTCCGTAACGCCAGTCTAAAAAATCTATTTTTGCGCCACGGCAGATACAATACAAGTGATGCATGGTTAGCTAGACTTGTGACATCCGGACAATCAAAAGAGCTTCCTGCGGAAGGGCAAAAGCTCTTTAGTTTTGAAAGTGATAATGGAGAGACTTTCAATGCGGATATCATTTTAACCGGTGATAGTGGAAATGACGAGGAACAGATATCTTATTATTATTCGTTAACATTGAAGCGTGTTGAAGTAAAGCAAACGGCAGGCGTAAATGCAAATGGGTTTATCTGTGTAATGCTGCTTATGACAGACACTACGCAGTTGATGAATGCCAAGAATGAAGCGGAAGAAGCCAGCCGAGCCAAGAGCGAGTTTCTGTCTAACATGAGTCACGAGATGCGTACTCCGATGAATGCTATAATCGGAATGACTGCTATTGCACAGTCTACGGGTGAATTAGAAAGAAAAAATTACTGCTTGGATAAAATAGAGAGCGCATCAACGCATCTTCTGGGCGTGATCAACAACATACTCGATATGTCAAAAATAGAAGCTCGAAAATTCGAACTCTCCTACCATGAGTTCGAATTTAGAGAAATGGTGCGTTCAGTTGTTGATATCATAAATTTCCGGATTGAAGAAAAAGAGCATATATTATGCATCAACATAGATGAAGATATCCCAAGCACATTGGTTCTCGATAGCCAAAGGCTTTCACAGGTGCTCACGAACCTTCTTTCAAACTCGGTTAAATTTACGCCAGAAGGTGGAAGAATTACTCTGGAAGCTAACTATTTAGGTGATGATGATAACAAATGCATCATACGCTTTAAAGTGACCGACACAGGGATTGGCATCAGTAAGGAACATCAACTGCGTCTTTTCGATTCGTTTGAACAAGCAGAAAGCGGCATCTCGCGTAAGTTCGGAGGTACGGGTCTTGGGCTTTCAATCTCCCAAAGCATCATCGAAATGATGGGCGGGCACATCAGCGTAGATTCTGAGCCGGAGCAAGGCGCTGTGTTTTCCTTCGTTATCAGCGCGGAACGCGGAAGCGGATGTATTGCCGATAGATTGTCAGCACTTTCGGACAAAGACGCCGGGATAGATAATGATGGCTGTTTTCGTGGTCGGCATATCTTGCTTGCAGAGGATGTTGAGGTTAACCGCGAAATCGTTATAGCAATGCTGGAAAACACGGAAATCACAATTGATTGTGTTGAAAATGGATTGCAAGCGTATCAGCGAGTTCTTGAAAATCCTGACTTATATGAAATGATTTTCATGGATATTCAGATGCCGGAGATGGATGGCATAGAGGCTACAAAGAAAATTCGTGCACTGGAATTCCCGAAAGTAGGAGAGATACCTATTGTGGCAATGACTGCAAACGTCTTTCGTGAAGATATTGCAAAATATCATGAAGCCGGGATGGACGACCATCTTGGTAAGCCGCTGAATTCCTCAGATGTCCTCAACATGTTGTATAAATATCTAGGTAGTGCTGATTAATGAGCATTTCTTGATACATATATCCATTGCGGAGGCAATGAACAAAAGTAAAATGAAGAGGTGTTATGATGAAGAAAATGATTATGTTGTTGAGCATTTTGCTCGGTCTGACGCTATTTGTGGCAGCTTGTGCTGGAAATGGTAATCCTGCAAGCTCTCGGGGAACTCCTCCGGGACTTGCTACACTTCCGCTGCCCGAACCCGACGGCGGTCCATTTGGGGTGGATGTGAGCATAAACATGCAAACAATTGACGGGTTTCTGAATCGACCGGATGTTGCATACATAGATGTGCGTATGCTCTACGATCCTGCAGATTTTGAAGCAATTGGCGGCATCTCGAGACTAACTCAGACTCTGCCTGGATTTCGCGTTGTGCCATTCCCTTACATTGCGACCTTGAGTCCGTTACCTGTAGGCGGTGCATACGAAGGAGATACGCTTTTCGATATTGTATGGGGTGAAGATCTGCAAATTCTTGAAGTTACGCAAAACTATGCAGAGTCGGAGATAATTCTCAACGAGCTTTTTCCAAGAGATAGAGTGATTTTCTTGATGTGTGGCGGAGCAGGATACTCTAATTTAGCGAGGGCTCTTCTTGTACATAAGGGCTGGGATGGGAATATGATTTATCATACCGGCGGTAACTGGCATTACGAGGGTGATATGGCTTTGGACATGACGATTTCTGCCGATAATCCAGGTATCGCAACTTGGCGTGTAAACTATGCATTCATTGATTTCGACCGACTTACTCGTATTGGTTAAATTGGAGGCGAGCTTTTGCTTGTTTTATTAAACATTTTACTAAGTAGCATTCTACCTATTTTTATATTGATAATCCTAGGATTTTTGCTAAGCAAAAAGTTCGAATTGGATATAACCACCCTGACGAAAATCAATTTCTATTTACTCGTTCCTGCCTTTTCTTTTGTATATATCTTCACCACTGAAATTACCTCAGACTTGGCGTTGGTGATTCTGCTGTCTGCTGCTATGCTTGTTGTAAACTTTGGACTTGGGATAGTGCTGTCGCGCATTTTGAAATTGAGGAAACCAACAGCCAAAGCGTTTCAAAACTCTCTTATGTTTTTCAATGTCGGTAATATCGGGGTGTCACTGATATTGCTTGTGTTTTCTAATCCCCCATTTGTTGTTGATGGTTTAACTCCATATGTGGATATAGCGCTGTCGGTTCAGGTCATGATATTGCTTTTTCAGAACTTGACTATTAACACAATCGGCATTGTCAACAGTGGCGGCGAGGGAGTTACACTATTGCAGGGCATACGCCATGTGTTTAGGATGCCGGCAATCTACACTATTATCTGTGCCTTTTTATTCAAGCTTATACCATTTGACTTAACTGCGACACCTTTGTGGCCGGTACTGGTACATTTGCGTAACGGTTTAATAAGCGTTGCGCTTGTAACATTGGGTGTTCAGCTTGCAAAGTCAAACCTCAATTTGAGAATGGTAGCGCCTTATGGTGCGGTATTTTTTCGGTTGATAATTGGTCCGGTGGCAGCGTTTTTGCTTATAAGGCTTTTTGGATTTTCCGGAATTATTGCTCAGGTGATTTTCATATCTTCGTCCACTCCTGCTGCGGTCAATACTGCTTTGCTGGCTGTCGAGTGCAATGGAGATTCAGACTTTGCCGTTCAGGTAGTCACGCTTTCGACGTTGTTCTCTGCTGTTACTATGACCTTGGCGGTATACTTGTCATTTATATTGTTTTAACGTAAGCCCATGGGATAAAAGTTCTGCTGCAACGTGCACGAAATAACAAACCCGGACCATCTCTGACTGGAGAAAGGTTCGGGTTTGTGTATGGGTTATCATGGGTTGCTAACAGGACAGAGTATACCCGCCATCAATCGTTATAACCTCTCCTGTTATGTGGGCAGTTGCCGGAGACGCGAGGAATACAGTTAATGCGCCGATCTCAATAGCTTCGCCCATGCGCTTGAGAGGCTGTTGATCTTCAACAAGAGAAAGCATCAGAGGATGCGGGTCGGCGCCGAAACCGGCGCGTGTGAATCCGGGTGCGATGGCATTTACACGGATATCATATTCACCAAACTCGACTGCCATGCAGCGGGTAAAGTGATTTGCGCCCGCTTTTGCAACGGCATATGGCGAAATTTCAACACCTTTGTTGACAATTGAACCGGCATTTGAGGTAATATTGATGATCGAGCCGCCATTGCCTGCCTTGCGCATGAGCCTGCCGACCGCGTAGGTTACGTGAGCCATGCCTGTGAGATCTGTGTCAATCACGACATTCCAAGCCGAAAAATCAGGATCCATATCAAGGAACTTGCCTCCGCCTGCAACACCCGAATTATTTACGAGGATTTCGATGCCGTTGAAGTCGGAAAATGCAGCTTCTGCCGCTGCGATGACAGATTTTAAATCGACGATGTCGCAGGCATAGGCATTATACTTACCGCCGTAAACGTTTAGCTCTTCTAGGGCTTTTTTCGCTTTGTCCATGTTACGGCATAGTATTGCAACGTTGGCACCACTTTCCGCAAGTGCCTTAGCGATTCCTAATCCTATGCCGCCATTCCCGCCTGTTACAATTGCTGACTTTCCTGTTAGGTCAAACGCATTTTTCATGCTGTTTATAAATGGGATCATGCTCAACTCTCCTTAAAATTGATTTCAATAAAAGTATTATGATTTGGGAAACTTAATATGTCAAGGGCGAAATAACATTTATTACCTTAACACGTCCCCGGGTCTTGCATTTGGCAGTTGGAGTGCGACCCAGTTTCGATATGGGGCATCAGGGGCAGCGTTGGAGGCGATCTGAATCGCCCAATAAAACCACTCGTTTGTATCTGTGTTATCAGTCCAAGTTCGCATGTTTGCAGTGTCAAGATCAGCCACTGTTCGACTTAGCATACGGTTGACCATGGTGGCAAATTCTGCCCTTGTGATATTTGCGTTGGGGTAAAAGTTTCCATCCGGATACCCCTGTACCCAACTAAGTTCGGTCGCCAAGTTAATACTATTTCTCGCCCAGTGGGTGGAAATGTCTGGGAATGGATCGACAGTGCCACTATATTGCATTTCTGCGGATAAGAATCGCGTCATCACGGTGACGACTTCAGCTCGTGTAATATGTCTGTTGGGTCCGAAAGTGCCGTTGGGAAGTCCTGTCATAATCCCCATTTTATTTACCACTGATACAGCATTACTAAACCAAGCGCCTCCATTGTTTGGTACGTCAGGGAATGGATTATCTAGGGTCCAGTAGGCAGTCCTCGTCTCGTCGCTTACAATTCGCAGGATAACACTTGCTACCTCCGCGCGAGTGATGGCACTGGTTGGCGCAATGAGCGAGGCATTTTCGCCGATGAGATAGGCATGATGGATATCCGTTAAAGTAACATCCTCTCTGAAGACAGGACCTTGACCTGTCGGAGGCGTAGGTTGTGGAGTCGGCGGTGTTGACGGCGGGGAAGGCGGTATTGGTGGCGTGAACGGCGGTGTAGGAGGCGTGGGTGCAAATTGTGCATAAAGCGTTTGATCCTGTGTTACTATATCACCGGGTTGTACCTGTGTCCCGCCAATGATTTGAGTGAACCATCCGACAAAGGTATTATCTGTCATGCTAGGTCTTGTAACAGCGGCGAGCGGCGCTGCAAAGCTGTCTCCCGCTGTTGCCGATTCTTCCTGTACGGCAGGCGCAGCCCCAAGTGCGTCAAAGGTGAGTGTGACCGAAACCGGTGCCCAGTGTGCGTAAAGCGTTGTATCTGTCATGGGGATTGTGTCTGCGGCGGTAATCTCTGCTCCGTTTATTGGATATGTGAACCAGCCGAGGAAAGTGTAGAACGCCATCGTCGGGTCTGCAACTGAAGCAAGGGTGTTGCTATAGCTGTTTCCGTAAATCTTACCGGGTGCAACCTGAATTGTAGGTGTGCCGCCCTGAGCATCAAAAGTGATAGTCACCGTTACTGCGATCCAGTGGGCATAGAGGGTTTGATCTGTTATTGCTGTGACGGTGGTATTGGGGAGAATTTGCACACCGCTTGTGTCTCCATCCGGGGTTGTAAACCAACCGCCAAATACGTAACCGAGCCGGGTGGGATCCGGGACATCGGACAGTATATTTCCGTATGGCGCACCTGTTTCGATGGTCTCTTCTTGTCCTGTGGGTGTGCCGCCTTGGGCATCAAAGGTGACGACAATAGTCGGGATCTCTGCCCAATGAGCGTAAACTGTTCTTGGAATATCACCAGCAGGGATAATGCTGAAAGCGGTAATTTGTGTGCCGGCTGTGGGAGATGTAAACCAGCCTGTGAATACATAACCCGCTTGCGTTGGTGTTGTAATCGCGGTTAGAGTGGAGGCAAAAGTATTGCCAGAGACTCGACCGGGCAGGACCTGAGATGCAGGTGTTCCACCGTTTCCGTTAAAGGTAATGGTAATTGTTGGATCGGCAATCCAGTGAGCATAAAGGATTTGATCTGTTGTCGCGGTGACGATGGTAGTGTAAAGAACTTGTATACCGCCTGCGGTTCCGACTGGTTCTGTAAACCAGCCTTGGAAGAGGAAGCCGGATAGCGTTGGGTTTGTGACTGCGGTCAAAGCGGCGGCGTAAGTGCCACCGGTAGTCACATCCTCCGTTTCCCCAGTGGGTGTGCCGCCTTGGGCATCAAAGGTGACTGTGATAGGGGGATTCTGTGTCCACTGGGCATAGACGGTGGTATCTTCCGATGGAATCAGTCTGATTGAGGTAATTGGGATTTCGTTTTCATCAACCCAACCGTCAAAGGTGAACCCATTTTGTATCGGCGTTGTCACAGAGGCAAGAGCTGTGGCATAGGTGTCATTTGGAAACTGACCAGGAACAATTTGTGTTGGAGGTGTGCCGCCATTGCCGTCAAATGTGATGGTAACCATCGGCACGGGGATCCAGTGAGCAAAGAGGGTGATATCACCCGGCTCATTCCAAACAGTTGATGTTGGCAGAACTTGCACCCCGCCTGCAACTCCGTCCTCTGACGTCCACCATCCGCCAAAACTATATGCATTACTCGGCGGATTGGGGTTCGGTGTGGCTGACATGGCTTGCAAAAATGTTCCACCTACTGTAACCGGATAATATCGGGCGAGGGAAGACGATACCAGTGTCGTCCCGGCGCCTGGAATGATGTATGCAGGATCAAACGAGCCTCCCTGAGCATCAAAGTAGACATTAATCGGCGGAATCTGAGTCCATTGGGCGTAATAGGTTGTGTCTACACTTGGGATCGGATACGTATCCAAAATCGGTAATCCGCCTGACGAAGTCGGGAACCATCCAGTGAAGGTATAACCTACCCGGGTTGGGTCTTGAATAAAAAGACTTGCGTCAATATCGTCGCCCACAACCGCCCCGCGCCGCACTTGGGTGGCAGGTGTGCCGCCCTGAGCATCAAAGGTGAGTGTAACTGTGGGCACAGTGATCCAATGGACATATAGGGTGATATTATCGCCAGATGAATCCAACATAGCCTCTGTTACTGTATCCGTTGGCAAAACTTGCACACCGCTCCCGCTTGGATCTCCAATCGGTGCCGTCCACCAACCGCCAAAAGAATAGGTATAGCCATCATCTGGTGGATAGGGATCGGGTGTCGCTGACATGGCGTGTAAAAAGGTTCCGCCTATCATAGCAGGATAGTAGTACGCAAGTTTCCAATCTGAGGAAAGGGTTACACCTGATCCCAAAATGACATCAGCCTGGTCAAATTCACCGCCCTGTGAGTCAAAGGTGATGGTGATCGGCGGAAGCGGTATCCACTGGGCGTAAATTGTTGTATTTTCATTGGGGATTATGCTGGAAGCGGTAATCATCGCTCCGGAACCGTCTGAAGCGGTATTCCAGCCGTTGAATGTATAGCCGATTTGTGTCGGTGTCGTAATCGCATTCAGCGCCGACTGGTAGGTGCTCCCAATAGGCTGTCCGGTTACGCCCTGCATTGCGGGTGTGCCACCCTGGGAATCAAAATAGACGGTGACAGTGATCGGTACCCAGTGGGCATAAAGGATTTGGTTTGTTGTTACTGTGACAACCGTTGTGTCGAGAATCTGTACGCCGCCTGTCGGATCTGTAAACCAACCGACAAAAGTGGAGCCAGCCAATGTAGGTTCTGTGACTGCAGCTAAGGCTGTTGCATAAGTGCCTCCTATTGCCACCAGCTCTGTTTCCATGGTGGGTGAGCCGCCCATAGCATTGAATGTGACTGTGATCGTGGGATTAGGTGTCCACCAAGCGTAAACAGTCTCGTTGATTGGAGGAATCAAACTGCCTGAAGTCACACTGCTCCCGCCTTGCCCCTGAGGCGCATCATGCCAGCCACTGAATGTATATCCAGCTCGCGTCGGTGTTGAAATTGCGGCGAGAACAGGGGCGTAAGAGGTGAGTGGAGCTAAACCGGATACGACCTGTGTTGCAGGTGCACCGCCCCCGGAGTCAAAGGTGATGGTGACCGTTACTGCGATCCACTGAGCATAGAGGGTTTGGTCTGACGTTGTAGTAACAATGGTGGAGGGGAGTATCTGTACACCACCTGTCGGAGCTGTAAACCAGCCGGCAAAGGCGAGACCCGGCTGTGTCGGCGGTGAGATTGCAGGCAATGCGTCTCCATAAATGTCGCCTGTCACCACTATTTGTTCCTGTCCATCCGGTACACCGCCCATAGCATCATAGGTGATTGTGATTGGCGCAACTTGCATCCATTGGGCATAAAGTGTTGTGGCTCCAAGAATTATATCTGTACCGAAAACCTGCGTACCACCAGATGCCGCTGTAAACCAGCCGACGAACGAATAACCGAGTCGCGTTGGAGTTGTAACTGCAGCGAAGGTGGCGGCATAGCTATCTCCGATAACTCTGCCCGACACGACCTGCTCTGTAGGTGTGCCGTTATTTCCGTCAAAAATGATCGCAACTGTCGGGTCTTGAATCCACCAAGCATAGAGTGTTGTTGGATTTGGTGTTCCGATTGCAACAATAGAAGTTGGGAGGATTTGCACACCGCTTACACTTCCGTTCGGTGTGGTAAACCAACCGCGGAAAACATAGCCTAGACGTGTTGGCGTTGTGGCTTGTAATAAAGCGCTTGCATATGTACCTGTTACTTGAACCGGTGTCACCGTCTGTGTCGTCGGTATAGCATTGTCCTGCCAGTTGAAGATAAGAGAGATGGGAGGTGCATATTGGGCGACATAGGTGGTATTGTTACCGATCGGCGTTGTAAGTACCTGAGCAGAGGTCAAAATCGCACCACTGCCGCCCATCGCAACCCAGCCTATGAACCCATAGTTTGTGGGCGGTTGCGGTGATGGCACAGAGGTCGGAACGAGAGGGCTGTTGGTGGTCGGGACGCTCTGTTGTGTCTGCGTCCCTGATGGGAACGTGCCTATGCCCGGATCAAATGTAACGGTTAGATAAGTGACCATAACACCAGGTGATCCGAAATAGTTTATGTCCAGATTATTGAGCGGGTTGCCAAAAATTGTGCTGCTCGATGTGGTTGAAATGTTCGTGTTCGGAGGTCCTGCATTGGTAGGGGGGATCCGTGCGCCTGTTCCGGCGACATTGTTCATGAAAACTACGGATGAGCCGATCACTAAGTTAATATATGAGTTGGGCGGCAGGGGGTTATTTGTGGTGTATTGGGCCGTGAATATACCTCCGCCGTTTGTGATGGCGACGTTGTTGCTGATGGTGCCGGCGCTCATATTTATCGCACCAGAGGCATCCGTGTAGATTCCACCGCCATTGTTTGCACGATTATTGGTGATATATCCGCCTGTGATGGTTAAGGAGGCTGCTGAGAGCGCAATGCCGCCGCCCTGTGAGGAGGAAGAAGTCACCATGTTACCTGTGATGGATCCGCCGGAAATTGTGCCGTTACCGTTTTGTATGGACACACCACCGCCACTGGTGACAGCGACATTGCCGCTGATTGTGCCGGAATTCATGATGAACGTGCTATTGCCAGTCAAAAGCACACCGCCTCCAACCCAGCTAGTGGCATTATTTGAAATTGTACCCCCATTTATGACTAGTGTGCCACCATTGTGGACATTGACACCGCCGCCATAGTAAGCACTATTACTTCCTGGGGCGCGGCAGTTGGTGATTGTACCGCCGGATCCCAGAGTGAGAGTGCCGCCGGAGACGTCCACACCGCCCATGATAACCGTTGTGCCGCCGCCAGGTCCGCTCAGTGTGACATTTTGGAGGGTTAAACTTCCGGCAACACTAAAGTGCCGCTGACCGGAGGTCGCCTGTGTGAAGGTAAAGGTTGAGCTCGCCGTGCTGGTGAGGACAATATTTTGACCAGAGGCTATGGTAATTGCCCCACCGGTGGCTGAGAAACTATTCTCAAGCTCAATGGTCGTCACGGTTCCATTTGTAGGTGCCGCCGCAATGGCTGCCACAAGGTCACTGTAACTCGTGACGACGGTAGTTGCAGCAAGAGTCGTAGGGAGGAGAAGCCCGGTTAAAAGAGCTAAAGTCAATAAGAAAGAAAAAATCCTTTTCATGTTAAATACTCCTATCTATGTAGACCTGACGAAATCAGGTGGCTTGTTTTGCCCCAAGAGAGTCAAGGGGGCGCACAAAGAAAGTCTTCTACAAATTATATCATGTTATTGATAAGGAATCTATCGTATTTAGCATATTATTTATGAACATTTAGACTCGAAATTTTATTGCTTAGCCTATGCTTGCAGCTTTAAATAAATCTATGGTATTATGCATAGGCAAACGCTGATTAATTTCGCACTGATAAAAATAAATGCGCTTACGGAGGATGAAAGTGAGACAATTATATTCTGAAGCGGTTAACTTGCTCGAGGCGGGGGAAAGCTTTGTTCAAGCGACTATACTTAAAAGCAGTGGTTCAGTGCCGCGGCGTGCAGGAGCAAGTATGCTGTGCCTGAAAAATGGCAGTATCAGAGGCACGGTTGGTGGAGGTGCGCTTGAGGCAGGAATAATTAGAGCTGCGCCCGGAGTTTTTGAGAGTAAGCAAAAATGCATTATAGACATGGTGCTTGATGGGAATGACGCAGTTGCAACAGGCATGATTTGCGGAGGCAGTGCGTCAGTCCAGCTAGAATATATTGATGCAGATGATTTAGGAAATCTTGCGAGATTTAAACAGCAGCAGTCTGAGCTGTTTTACGGCACGGGCGGAACTGCTTATATATTTGGCGCCGGGCATTGCGGAGAGAAACTTGTTCCTGTGTTACACTCGATTGGATTCAGTGTGGTAATAATTGACGATCGGGAGGAGTTTGCAAATACCATGAGATTTCCAGAAGCAGACGAAGTACTGGTTCCAAAAACACTTGACCTTCCGTTTGCGGATATAGTTATGGGAGAACATAGCTATATTATCATTGTTACACGTGGTCATGCTCATGACGAACTGGTTCTTAGGCAAGCACTAAACACTAATGCCGGATATATCGGCATGATTGGCAGCAAAGCCAAGCGCAACAGTATTTATAGCAATCTGCTCAAAGATGGATATACCCAAGCCGACTTAGATAGAGTATATTCGCCTATAGGCATATCTATAGGCGCTGAAACCCCGGAGGAAATTGCTATCAGTATTGCAGCTGAGCTTATAAAAGTCAGAGTTAATCGGCAAGGCTCAGCAGTTTGAAAGACCAAAAAGGGTGAAAAGCTGCCAATTTAGTTCTTGTCAACTTATATATTTTAACGTATAATCGCAGACATGAAATAATTTCAAATTAGAAAAATTAACAATCAAATGGAGGGATGTTTCTTGTACACTCAAGAATCCACACAAGCAGCGGCGTTTCAGCTTGTTCAATCTGTAACTTCGCCGATGGATCAATTTAAATGTATGATATGCTCAAGCGTTTTTGCTAATTACGATAGTCTGCGTAGGCACTACGATACTGAGCACCCAAAGGAAATTGCCCCTGTAGCGGTTTCGCTGAGCATTAATGGTAAGCGATGTGAAGTTATTGTCAACCCTCATTGGACATTGCAGCGTGCACTTCAATTCAAGTTTGGTCTGACCGGAGCTAAGCATATGTGCAACAAAGGCGTTTGCGGCTCATGCACGGTAATAGTTGACGGCAAGGCAGTGCTTGCATGTACTACATTGGTAGTCGAATGTGCAGATAAGGAAGTGCAAACAGTTGAAGGAATTGCTGCCGATCCGAAATGGAAGCCGTTAATTGATGCATATTGTCGTTGGGATGCGATGCAATGCGGGTATTGTACGCCCGGATTTGTAGTCGCAGCAAAGCATTTACTGGATAATAATCCGAATCCGACAGAGGAAGAATGCCGTGAAGCTCTTGCCGGGAATATCTGCATTTGCGGTACTTATCCGCGTCACTCAACAGCCATTCTTGAAGCCGCGTTAAAAATCTATCAAGGAGGAGACGCATAATGGCTGATATTGTCGGCGTAAATGGGCAAAGAGAAGATTTCAGAGTAGTTGGCAAACCAAATTTGCCTGGGAAGGTGTCTTATGCACTTGCATCCGGCATAGCAAAGTTTGGCATTGACTACGTTGTACCGAACATGCTTCATGCGAAATTTTTAAGAAGCCCATATGCAAATGCAAAGGTTTTAAGTGTTGACACCACAAAGGCGAGAGCACTTCCCGGAGTTGTGGATATAGTCACATGGGAAGACCAAGATCTCCTAGAATTCAAAAGAGCAAGCTTTTATGCCGGACCGCCCGGTCCAAGACGTTGCTGGCTGGATAACTATGCCGATCAAGAGGGTGTCGAGGTTGCGGTAATAGTAGTGGCGGAAGATGAAGATATATGTGAGGAAGCCTTACGACTACTAGATGTCGAGTGGGAAGTGATTCCTCATGTTGTTGATATCCTCAAAGGCAAAGAGCCGGATAGCCCCGTTGCAAGACCGACGGATGAGATATATCACGCGAAGGATCCATTCGCAAGGCATGTGGATCCCGAAAAAAAAGGTAATGTGACAACAGCGCTTGTTGTTCAGGGGGATGTGGATAAAGCACTTGAAGAAGCAGCAAATGTACTGGAATATAGTTTGACCCTGCCCACATTTGCTTCTCATATCCCTAACCCTCCCTCGTCAGTAGCTCAGTGGTTTGTTGACCCATATGCGGGTGATGGACTGAGTCTTCACATTGAGGGCGCGGTACAAAGAAGAGAACTTATTGCTAAGCTCTATGATGTGCCGGATCATAAGACGGTTCAATGGGGGATTTTTCAGGGTGGAAAATACTGTGACTGGGGTATGCGGCGCTCGCAGGAAATTACACCGCTGCTTGCCCGGCGCACAGGACGTCCGGTCAGGTGCGCCAATACACGTGAGGAAACCTTCGATTTCCTTATGAATCAGCGCTATATGCACATGAAAATAGGCTTTACAAACGAAGGGCTTATTACAGCCATAGATGATTATTCTATTGCTGATGGCGGAATTGACGGTAATGCCAGTTTCGGTACGGCAAATGACCAGAATTATGGTCCGTATTATACGATGAAATGCCTTGATATCAGGCAGTATATGGAAATAGTTGACTCAAATCGCGGAAAGATGTACCTCAGCGGACAGCATTGTCCGTTTAACTGGGATTCGGGAACTATGGCGATTTACCTGATAGCTGAGAAGTTGGGCAAAGATCCGATTGATATTGCAAAAATAAATCTGCACGGTCCGGACTCTCAGGAGGATGACAGACCGGTGCCGAGCTTTGACGCCTGTCTTGAAGCAGGGAAGAAGCTGATGAATTGGCAATGGCATGCATCAGGGACAAAAAAACTTCCGGATGGACGATATCACGGAGCCTCATTCCGTTATCAAATGTGTCCGCGCCACGCATTCACAAGCTACTATTGTAAACTTGAGTATCGTGCCGGGCAGGTAATTATGCCGACCCAAGGTCCTGTAACGGGCATTTTCGCCGTGGAGTGTAATGCCATGGTTGTGGCTGAAGAGCTTGGTATTGATTATGAAGATGTTTTTGTAGAATATAGCTATAAAGAACCTTTTACGCCTGTTGGCGGAGGTTCAGACGGCGCAACTGCTTCAGCATGGGCTATGAAAGAATGTGCAAATATTCTTAAAAAGCAGATTCTGGAAGCAGCGGCTGAAGAAGCTATTAATCCACCGCCATTTGCTATGAAAGGTCCGCAGCCGCCTCCCGGACCCAATCCGCTTGAAGGATACAAAGCTGAGGAACTTGATATAGTCGGCAAGAATATAGTTGTAAAGAAAGATCATTCGATTTGCCGACCGCTTGCTTTTGCAACGATACAAAACTTGGTTGCCACATACTCCGGAAGACCTCCTGCCGCGCTGTGGAGCATGGGTTTGGGCAGGATGTTGGACACCATGAACACCGCCTATTGTGAAGTGGCAGTAGATACGGATACAGGAGAGGTTGAAGTGACCAGATTCGGTGTAGTGGCGGACCCGGGCAAGGTGCTGCGCCCGACATCGCTTGAAAGCCAGATCGACCAAGTTATGTATTTTAGTCAAGGTTGCCAGCTTCTTGAGGATTACGTTTATGACGAACGTACCGGCGTCCGACTAAATAACAACATGATCGATTACAAAAAACCAACCATGCTTGATGTGCCGCATGTCGATAGAGAATTTCTGGAAACCCGAGCAGGTAATGCCGCATATGGTGCTTCTGGTATCAGTCATTCACTGGCAAATACCCATATGATCATAATTGCCATACATAATGCAATCGGCGTGTGGGTCGATCCTCCGGCGACGCCGGATAAAATTCTCAAAGCCTTGGGCAAGGCATAATGGGGAGGAAACATAAATGAAACCATTTAAACATTCAAATGCAAGAACAATAGAGGAAGCTTCGGTAATGCTTGTGGATGCTCAGTCCCGCATTATAGCCGGTGGTACGGATATTCTGGGTACATTGAAAGACAATATATTGCCTGTTTATCCAGCTCGTCTTGTCAATATCAAAACAACCGAAGGATATGATGGGATTGCTGAGGAAAATGGGACACTTAAAATCGGCGCACTCACCAGTCTTGCTGATATAGCCAAAAACGCGCTTGTTACAGATAGATTTAAGGCTCTTTCCCAAGCCGCCGGAGCTGTTGCAACTCCACATATCCGGACAATGGGGACAATCGGCGGAAATCTTGCACAACTGCCGCGCTGCTGGTATTTTCGCAAAGCGGAAAACCGTTTTAATTGCACTCGAAAGGGTGGAGATGAATGCTTTGCGATTCTTGGAGATAATCGCTACCATTCTGCATTCGGGGGCAAACGATGCAATGATTCACCATGCACGTCGGAATGCCCCGCAGGCACAGACATACCCCGCTATATGCAGGAAATCCGCAATGGAAACTGGGATAAAGCTGCTGAGATCATAATGGACGTGAATCCATTCCCGGCTGTGACATCTCGTGTATGCGCACATTTCTGTCAGAACGCATGCAATCGCAATCAGACTGATGAGAACGTGCTGGTCTGTGGCGTAGAACGTGTTCTTGGGGATTACATAATCGAAAACGGAAAGCAATTCTTTGCTCCGCCGAAAAACAAGACCGGAAAGTCGGTTGCAATTCTTGGCTCAGGTCCTGCAGGATTAAGTGCTGCATACTTTCTCCGTAAAGCCGGGAACAAAGTTACCATTTATGAAGAAAAGGAAGAAGCTGGTGGTATGCTGATGTATGCAATTCCGGCATATAGGCTGCCTAAGGACATTGTCCGAAAGGCGGTGAAGCTGCTTGAGGAAATGGGTGTTGAATTTAAGACCGGAGTCAAGGTTGGAAAAGATATCACTCCTGAAGCAATCGAAAAGAAGTTTGACAGCATCTGTGTTGCAACAGGAGCATGGAAGCGACCGGTCATAGGTATAACAGGAGAGCATCTTACTGTTTTCGGTCTTGATTTTCTTGTTGAAATCAACGAATGGATGAAAGGGAATGTCGGAGAGGATGTTCTGGTTGTAGGCGGCGGCAATGTCGCAATGGACGTTGCTGTTACCGCTAAGCGCATGGGCGCAAGTAAAGTAACGCTTGCCTGTCTCGAACCACGTGAGCGTATGCCCGCGAGCAGTGAAGAAGTCGAACGTGCCGAAGCCGAGGGGATTATTGTTCTTCCTTCGTGGGGGATATCCGCAATCGTAGAGGAAAATGGTAATGCTGCCGGCATGGAGCTTCGTCGTTGCACTACTCCTTGGGACGCGACCGGTGCATTTAATCCACAATATGACGATAATGAAAAACTTACCATCAAAGCAGGGAAAATACTGATGGCGGTGGGTCAGCAAGCTGATTTGAGCTTCCTGACGGATAAGTACGCGATTGAGCTCAATGCAAGAGGCATGATAGATGTTGACTTGGAATCGCAGATGACGTCTCATAAGGGCGTATTCGCCTCAGGTGAAGCAACAACAGGACCGGCAACGGTTATTGGTGCAATTACGAATGGGCGGAAAGCATCTGACGGTATGAATAAATACCTTGATATCTCCCGTATGGAAACATGCCGGACATACCCGGAGTTCCTTAACTTCGATACGGAGGGATTACTAGCAAAGACTTCTCTTAAATTGAGTGAGCTAGATGCCGGAAAGCGCAATCTCGACCTTGAGGATTCTCAATCTCCGAGTAAATCAGAAGCGACCGGAGAATCAAGTCGATGCTTAAACTGCGGATGTTATGCAGTGAGTCCATCTGATTTAGCTCCCGCGCTTGTTGCCCTTGGCGCACAGGTGGTCACAAATCGTCGTGTGATTGCGGCGGAAGATTTCTTTGCTGTAAACACTCTGAGCAGCACCTCGCTGGAACATGATGAGATTATTACAGAAGTCAATATACCCGCTTTGCCTGAAGGCTCCGAGACCATATTTAAGAAAATGGCTTTGAGAAAGTCTATAGATTTCCCAATGGTCAATTGCGCAATTGTGACAGGTCCTGAGCCTAAAGTTTGCCTTGGTGCAGTCGCGCCGACTCCAATTCGAGCATTAAAGGCAGAAGAGGTGTTACGAGGGAAGAAAATCGGGAAAGTGGTAGCTGAAGCTGCAGGGAATGCAGCAGTTGAAGATGCAAATCCATTTGATGCGACAAAGTATAAAGTGCAGATTGCAAAGACCATGGTGAAGAGAGCGCTTATGGAAATTGGTAAATAATCATCAGTGGTTTGCAAAAATAGCGTTACTGTTCAGTTCTGACTTGCGGCGCGGTAAAAATACAGGCTCTGAGCACAACTGTGTGAACAGTAACAAAAACAGCGCATATATTTCAATTTATTTGTTAATTATTGCTTGTGTTTTTAGCTTTAATGTGATAGATTAAAAAACGTTAAAAATAGGGAGGAATCAGCTATGGAGAATGGTCGCGCGAATGAAGCTTTAAAATCTTCTAAAACAGCGAGCGCAGACACAGTCCTTGATGTAAAGGATTTGGTAGTCCACTATGTACTTGAAGACGAGACCGTAGAGGCTGTCAACGGAGTCTCATTCAGCCTTAAAAAAGGACAGACCCTAGGACTGGTG
>Ga0131853_10002702_pt1 | contig 31790 bp, 24 predicted proteins | sample TergutLab28metaG_FD_92764 | JGI IMG/M metagenome (GOLD analysis project Ga0131853, IMG submission 92764) | Labiotermes labralis P1 segment gut microbial communities from Petit-Saut dam, French Guiana - Lab288 P1 (version 2) (version 2) | ecosystem: Host-associated > Arthropoda: Insects >... | reverse complement strand
CACAGACAGCGCGGGATGGAGCAGTCCGGTAGCTCGTCGGGCTCATAACCCGAAGGTCGTCGGTTCAAATCCGGCTCCCGCAACCAGTAGGAGTGTTCTTACCACATTTGAGGTAGGAACACTCTTTTTTCACTTATTTTTGACGCATGACGTTAAAGTTGTATGTAATACTAGGCATACAACTCCCCTCTGTTTTCCTGAGGGTAACACCACCTTTGCGCTTCACACAGGCGGATGCTACCCTGCAAGCATGTGTTTTACCCCTTATCATTTTTACACCAGTCGCAACAGAATGATTATTCGTACGATACGCATAAAAAAGCCGTACCACTTGTCACAAATGGTACGGCTTGAGGTTTCACAGCCTAAATGTAGGAAACCAGGGCTTTTTCCTGCTGATATTGCCACAATTTGAACATTTCAGATCCCCGAGAAAATCTACCATCGCAATACGTCTATCGCTATTATCAAAGCAAATTTGGCAATATTCACCCACTTCCCCCTTAAAGCGGATATAAGAATAGCCGGAATAGGGGATAACATTTTTTCGCCACTCTTCAATGCGTTGTTGTTTTACATTCTCTTGATTGCCCTCAGACCCAATGAACTGGTTGACAGTGATTGGGCTATTATCTCCTTCTGTTTTGAGTGTCTCCACTATATTTTCAGTAGAGACTCCTTTTGGCTCTCTTACAATCATTTTTTTGAAAAAACCAATGATTTTTGCTATACAATCTATCATTCCGCACTCCTTCTCAACACCCTATACCGCTCTGTCGAACTTGTCACAGCTATCATTTTGGCTGTATGTGTCTTCAACATAAATCCATGAATCACCTTTTTGCCATTTCTCTCTAAATTATATGGTATCCCCCATAAAAAAGCAAGGTCGATGTATTGTAATACAAATGAAGACTATCACCTGCACCAAAATCATTGATATTATTAAGCTTTTCAAGAAATCCTGTATTGCCACTCCGACCACCAAAACCCTTAAACCTCAACGGTTTGAGGGTCTTTCCTTTTTCTGCAAGATGCTCCAAACGTCGCTTTTTCTAACACTTTTCTAACCCCCCTCGAAATCCCCTATACAGGATTCGACTTTATTTTGCCTAGTTCTTGCTTTGCGACCAAGCCCTTGCTATAATTGACCTATTAGAATCCAGGTTAGATGTATTACAATTGCACAATATAATAATTTTATCATACACGGTGAATCATGGAAAAAAACCAACAGACCGCCAGATCCGTAGTTGCCGCATTAACTACCGCATTTTTATGGGCATCGGCCTTTCCCGCTGTAAAATACCTGCTTGCGTACTATTCGGCAGAGTCAATCATGCTCCTGCGCTTCCTTGTAGCCTCCCTGACTTTACTTATCATTGTAGCTATCAAAAAGGTAAAGCTCCCTGAACGAAGAGATCTCCCCCTCTTTGCACTGGGGGGATTTGTAGGCATATTCCTTTATGCCTGGCTCTTCATCACCGGCACAGACACCGTCCCCTCTGGGGTCAGTAGCTTCTTGATTGCCTCTGCTCCCATGTTTACCACCTTACTTTCCATCTTCATTTTAAAAGAAAAAGTCAAACTGTTTTCCTGGCTCGGAATGCTTGTGAGCCTATGCGGCCTGTTGCTGATCACCGCAAGCCAAATGCGGGGATTCGTTATGAACACCGGTGTGGTACTCCTTGTGGGGGCAAGTATTGCCACAAGCTCATACATCATCATACAACGCCGGCTTACTCAGAAATATAGTCCCCTTGCATCAACAGCCTACTCTGTATTTTTCGGCACACTATTCATGCTTGTGTTTTTACCAGGCCTAATCCGGGAAATGCCAAGTGTACCATTACTCGTCAACCTGATTCCTGTATACCTGGGGATTTTCCCCGCCGCCCTTGCCTACTTAGCTTGGGTCTACGCCCTTTCAAAGGCAAGAAGTACCGCCCATGTGACCATGTTCCTCTATCTGATCCCATTCATAGCCACCCTGCTCGCCTTCCTTTGGTTAAATGAACGGATTTCGCCCTCTGCTTTTATTGGCGGAATTGTGATTGTCCTGGGCATGTTTATCTCAAGCAAGTGGGGAAAAGCATAGGACAAGCTAACTGCACGCAAAAACAGCCACACACATAATGCTGTATGTTGTAGTAAAGAGTAGTTTTGGTAAGCCACTACTAATACAGCAGAGCAATAGCGCACTTATACGTTCTAACGAACGTGTGCGTCCTGCTGGGAGCCGTTTGACTGGTGGGGTGGTATAATCACTTTGTTCGTTGTCTGCCTTTTCAGCAGGTGGCGTAGGAATTTTATAGTTGTGGAGTGGGCTTGTAGGGGCGATCGTCCCGATCGCCCGTGTGTGTCATTTGAGGTAAAGGCGCGGGCGACCGAGACGGTCGCCCCTACAGGTGCATTCAACACCGCACCTAATAAGCATTTCCAGACCTAAAGACTGCCTGCATCCTACTTCTGGAACGTCGAGATTTTCTACAGTACTACAAACCAAAGTCCTAGTATGACACCACATCATACTAGGACTTTGAATTTTTCGAAGAAATCTCATTTTACTCCTTGACAAACGTCACCTAATAGCGAGGCTGGTTCCTTTTTGCACATAGCCTTTTATCGGAAGAAAATCGCCGCAATCGCGCAGAAGAAAATCAAAGACAAGATCATCCGCTCTAACCATAGGACAAACAAGTGCCGGATTTTAATCCGGAACCCTGTCGCGATCAAACAGGTGAAGTATCCACCGATGAAGATAATAATCGAAACAGGGAATGCCGCCAAGATATACCGTGCCGCCAAAGACAATTCATAGCTCGCACCATACATCACAGCGGGGAATACATCCATAATCGCAAGACCTGAAGCCGTAGATAGAACACCTGCTTCCGCAATGCCGAACACAGCAAAAATCGGATAGAAGATAAGTCCCAACCAGCTGAAAATTGGGGTGTACTGATTGATCAAAAGGCCTGCCACAATGATGAACATACTCGCACTGACCATGTTGGCAAGAACTTGCAGTATGGTAAAAATAAATTTCCCCATTGCAAGCGGCAAAGGCGGTGCTACATCTGCCGCTTTGACCGCCGCTTTTGCGGCACTGACTAATCTGCCGCCTTGCAGATTATCTTCCGCCAAGGGAGTGGGCTTGTTCTCATGATATTCGTTTTTCAGTCCGCGAATTGGCGGAATCCGCACCGTAATCGCCGTTACAAGTAACATCACCAGGGTAGCGGAGAAGAAATAGAACAAAAAGTGCTCTGTAATGCCTAGTAGCTGTGAAAACAGGAGCATAAGCCCAATAGAAATAGAGCTAAAACCTGTAAAAATAATCACAGCTTCTTTATAGGTAAGTTTCCCCTCTTTATACAAGGCATTCGTACCCAAAATCGCCGCAGAGAAGTTGGCGAACAGATCACTGGCAACGATAACCGAGGTCAAACCCGGCGTTTTAAACACAGGGCGCATCAAAGGCTTCGTCAAAATCCCCGCCGCGTCAATGAGCCCATAATTTAAGATGAAAGGCAAGAAGAACGCGGTACAGAAAATCATGATAATCGAGCGACCCATCTGGATCAAAGTGGCAGGAGCCACACCCCCTAAAAAGGCAGGCGTTGCATCAAAGGTAACAAGCACCACCAACACCGTTCCGATGATTTGGAAGATCGAAAGCACCAAATCCACAGCGGAACGTTTGAAGGTTCTTTTGATAAAGAACACCATCAGCAAGGCAAATACGCAGAAGATCAGCACCAAGTAATTGTAAAAGGGTGCAAATACACCATACAGATACTGGGTAATGTGGTCAATCGGTATCCGTCTTTCCCCGCCGATTGTGATTTGTACAAAAAATGCCGCGATGCCGATGAAACTAAATAGCAAGAACTTTATAACCGCCAAAGGCTTATTTTTTAACCCCGTCATGTTCATTCTCCTCTTTCTGTATTCTCCAGTAACCACGCGGCACAAGCAATGTCCTCTGCCGCAATACCCAGAGATTTAAATAATGTAATATCTTGATCCGACTGCCGACCCGCTATGTGCCCCACTAACACATCCCCGATTTCACCCAGGAGATGCATCTCGTCAATAATGCCCTCTGCAAGGGGAATCAAGTAGTCTCCTGACTCGTTTTGAACCGACTCTAGGCTATCCCCAAAGAGCCGCGCCTCTTTTACGGCTAAGCTGTCCAGCTCTCTGTCTTTCGGCCTACATGCCCCCACCGCATTGATGTGAACCCCTTCCGGAAGCCATAGACCTTCCAGGATAGGCGTTTCTGAGGAAGTCACTGTACAGATGATATCCGCCGATTCCACTGCCTCTTTTGCGCTTTGACAAACTGTAATCGGGAAATCGTAACGCACCGCTTGCTCTCCGGCAAAAGATTCCGCTTCTTCCAAATCATGACTCCAGACATATGCCCGCTCCAGACTACGCACTTGAGCAATGGCCTCCAGATGGGCTTTGGCCTGGACACCCGCGCCGAGAAGTGCGATTCTTTTGGCCTCCTCTCTGGCTAGGAGATCCGTCGCAACTGCGCTTGCCGCCGCAGTGCGGATCCCTGTGATGGCGGTGCCGTCTACCATACCCCTCAGGCTCCCAGTTTCGGAATCAAACAGAACTACCACCCCTTGGTGGGAGGGTAGTCCATATCGATAGTTTTCATGGTATACCGTAATCAGCTTTGCACCAACAGCGTCTTTATAAGGCAGAGAACCCGGCATGAGTCCCAGCAATTTCCCCGGGCTTATCGGCATTGCTGTACGTAGTTGCCCGGGAACTTTACCCCGCGCAATCTCACCGAATAATTCCCGCATAAGCGAAATACAAGTTTCCATCGTCAGCTTAGACTCCACCTCTTGCTTAGACAGGTATCGCATGGCTTTTCTCCTTCAAAAAATTCATTCCCATTCCACGATGTAACCTTCATGGAAAGCAACCTGAAAATAACAAAAAATCCCCCCTCGACTAAATCTAACATTAGTCAAGGACGGATCGTACAAAACCCGCGGTGCCACCTTGATTCACAGGAAAACCTGTGCCCTTACGAGGTACAATGATACCTCTCGCAACTAACGTATGCCCCACGTCATGGAATACTCGGCGAAAACATATTCGCCTTTGACCATGCCCTCAGCAGTCCATTATAACAACCTGCATTTCTGTCCGAGTCTCAGCAATCTCGAACTCTCTGTACTGCGCATCTGTTGTTTTTACTTCTGCTTCAACGGTTTAGTTATTTAATTTCGAAAAGAATACCACAAATAGTTTGCTTTGTCAAGCAAGATACATAGATCTGCACACTACGGAACACACTAGTGTTACATTAATTGTATGCAGAGGATTTATTATGAAACAAATCAAACATGTATGCGCTATCTTGTTAGCACTTACCCTATTACTTGGAGCCTTCCCCGCACAAACCCCTATCGCATCAGCATTTTCACCACCCCACACTGTGATCCGGGTTGGGATCAACGCCTACCGATCCTGGCCCCTTACGCCCAGTGTGCGGCTCACAAATGAAGGCGGCTTGCGGCTTGGCACCTATAATGCCCAGCGCGAATTTGTACCGGATACAAATACCGTCCACACGAGTCTTACCCTTACAGGGTCTGGCTCAAGTCTAACAGTACAGAACGCGGGCGGCACCACGATTCACGCTGGTTCAGCTGTGACCATTGCCCCGGTGAATCCTCAGGTTACCACAACTTACACCTTACCAAACGCAAACTTCGGCGACCGTGTTCGTAGTACCTTCCATTTTTTCGGCGGCTTCCGATTCACCGCCTCCTCCGGAAACTTAACTGCGGTCAACTACGTGGAGCTGGAGGACTATCTGAAAGGTGTGATCCCCTATGAAGTCTTCCCCAGCTGGCCCATGGAAACACTAAAGGCACAGGCCGTCACCGCCAGAACCTATGCGGTGGCGAATTTTGGTCGCTTCGGAGCCCATGGCTTCGATGTGACGAACACCGTCGCCAGTCAAGTCTACAAAGGGATGCATGGCGCAACGGAACGTACAAACCAGGCAGTCAGAGAGACGGCGGGGCAATTTGTCCTCCACAATGGTCGTCCCATTGATGCCGTCTACCACGCGGCACACGGCGGCGCCACAGAGGATGCCGCCAATGTCTGGGGCTTCCACATCCCTTATTTGCAGGGCTTACGGGCACCCCACGAACAGCTCCCTTCTGACATCAGATGGTCCCGCACCTTGACGCCTGCAGAGTTCCGCGCCCATATGCAAGCAAGGGATTCAAATTTCCGCCTGCCAGACATCGCGGATATACACCCTGTTTATACACCTCTCGGGAACATGCTGTCTGTCACCTTTGTGGCCTCAAACGGTGAGACCATGACCTATCATCGTGAAGCGACACGAACACGGGTCAACGCCGGTCTCCACCCTATCTTTAACAGCCAGCGCTTCACCATCGAAGGAAACGCAGTGTCCCGCGGAGCGCCCATAGACCTCGCCCATATGGAATTGATCTCTGAGAATCACACGGCTGAATGGGAAGCCCTATATCCCTATTGCGGCGGAACTGAACTGATTGAGCTAGTCGAGGAAGACCTCTTACCCAGACACTTAGCCTCTAGATCGGCAATGGATACCTTAACTTCCGGTGAACCTACTTTTACAGTGACAAACTTCGGCTTTGGTCACAATGTGGGGATGAGCCAATATGGCGCTATGTCTCTCGCACAACTCGGCTACACCTATGGTGAGATCATTCGCTTTTACTATCGGGACGTAGAAATCACAAACTACACATCATCTACACCCGCCGGGTTCCGAGACGTAGCTCCCGGCGCATGGTATTTTGACGCGGTTCAATATGTCCACCAAAACGGCTTGATGCGCGGGACATCAGACACCATGTTCTCACCCCTTGATACAACAACACGGGGGATGTTTGTAACAATCCTAGGACGTATGGCGGGCATCTCTGCGCAGGAATGGCCAGCCAGCGGAGTCTATCGGGATGTGGCGCCAGGACGGTTCTATACACCCTATGTCGAGTGGGCCAGCCAAAATGGCATCGTAAAAGGCATGGGTGACGGCACCTTCCGCCCGGGTCAGCCGATCACACGTCAAGAAATGGCAGTCATGCTCCACCGATATGCGGACTGGGCAGGGATCACACTCAGGCGAGACTCGACACTTCCGGCTTTTCTCGATATCGGCACAGTCGCTACTTGGGCGCGAGAGGCTGTATCCGCCCTCCAGCAAGCAGGTGTCGTCCAAGGGATTGGCGGAGGACGGTTTGAGCCACTGAGAAGCAGTGACCGCGCCAGTGTGGCGACTATGATGTCAAATTTCCACCGCCAGTATGTGCCGGCATAATGATCCAAGCAAGAGTCCGGCGCAGAACTCTGTGCCGGACTCGCCCAATCTCTACCACTTTTTCTCTTCATACAAGATCTCTTGCAAATACGCGATAACACAATTGGGCGCCAGTACAAAGGGATACACCAGAATATACCCGAAAAAAGCTAGGATACTACGCCGGGGTAGACAAGCGCCTCCCGCACACATTGCTTGGTTTTCTGAGACGCCGCATTCCTTGCATCCAATGTGTTTCAAGGCAGATTTCAACCTCCGGTCAATCAAAACACATAGCAAAATCGTCATGGGCAAAAGCAGAAGCGTAAGCTTTCCGACAATCAAAAAATTCCCCCATAGCGCCAGCACAATACCCAGGGGTATGAATACACTGAAGGCAAAGTCAATCAGCGGGAATAGCATGTTTACAATCAGCATACACCGCGTTGCAGACGCGATTTTTTTAGACTTTACAATACCCTTGTTCCTCTTAAAACTTTCGATCATACCCCTGGCCCAGCGCTTGCGTTGTTTGATCAGTGTCTTGAAGTTCTCCGGGACATCGGTAAAGGCCAATGCTCTGCGTTCAAAGCTGGTTTTATATCCGGCTTTGAGCAATCCCCAGGTTAATACAATATCTTCCCCGATGGAATCTGCAAAACCACCCAATTCTAAAATCACAGCGGTTTTATAGATACTAAACGCCCCCTGCGCCACCATTGTGGAGCGGTAGAAAGACTGCACCAGCTTCGTTGCATATATGCCTAAGGAGTAGTCCCACACTTGCATTCTGGTCACAAAACTACTGTCATGGTTTTTCGGCAAAAGCGCCCCCGCCACTGCCGCATACTCTTTCCGGACGATAGCGCTCACAATATGCAATATCGCTTGTCTGTGCAGGATTGTGTCACTGTCTACCGTGATAAAATACGTAGTCTCCACATGCCGAAGCGCCGCATTCAAGGCATGACTCTTCCCCCTTTGCGGCAGGGAAAGCATCTCAATATTCGGATGATCTTTTTGCAGACGCTTCACTTCCTCAGCGGTTTTGTCTGTGGAGCCGTCATTGGCAACCAGTATCCGGATTTCCCCCGGATACTCCTGGCTCAAAATAGACTCCAAGGTTTCCCCAATTTGGCCTTCCGCGTTGTATGCAGGCACAATAACAGAAACAGGAGGCAAGACCTCCGGCGCTTCATGCTTCTTTACTCTACCCATCGCCAAAGAGCTGAGATAGAACATATACACAAAACCCGGGACTACCGCAATAAACACCACAATAAACCACGCAGTGGGGACTGCAAATACGGTGCTTAGATCGGTTGCCCACCAATATCCAAAAAATAGACTAAATCCGATATATAATACTGAAACAAGAAATGTAATCAAAAACAATTTTTCACCCTCCTCTGTCTCGCCGCTTAAACGGACTACTTAATCCTATTCCAGAGGCTTTTGTTGGGTTCATCTCAGCTCAGCCGAGCCTTTGGCTTATACCTCTTCCCTTGTAACAATACGCTCCCATTTGACATATTGTAACAGTGGACATTCCAAATAAAAAACAAGCCAAGAGAAGGATGGTGTGAATGTGAAACGCAGAAAAGTGCTTTATCTGATTTGTATAGGTGGTCTCCTTTTATTAATTCCCGGCCTTTTCTCCATCCATGATATGCCAAATGAAGAGAGGCGAGATCGGGAGCCCATTACAATTGAACCGGATTCCAGGATGCTTGTCGCCCTAACCTTTGACGACGGCCCAAATCCGCTCTACACCTTACAAGTGCTGGATATCCTATATGAACACCAAGCCTTGGCTACCTTCTTTATCAGCGGCAAACAAATCGCGGATCATGTATGCTTACTGGAACAAATGGTCTCCGACGGACACGAACTGGCGAACCACACCTATCATCACTATGATCTGACAACATTAAGCACAGATGAAATCAGACGAGAAATTCAGCGGACGCAAGAGGCTTTGGAACAGGTACTACCCTTCTATCCCCTACAATATGTCCGCCCTCCCTTCGGGCGATACAACGATAGACTACAAGAGGCAAGCCACCTACCCATCGTCTTGTGGGATATTGACAGCCGTGATTGGGAACTACGAGATGCCGAAGCCATTTTCTCCATTGTGATGGAGAAAGTGCAAGACGGAAGCATCATTGTGTTCCATGACGATAACCCCTACACGGTAGAAGCCCTCAAGCGTTTGGTTCCCGAACTGATCCAGAGCGGATTTCAACCGGTAACCCTGACGCAACTCTTTGAAAGACATGACCATGTGCGCCCCTGAGCCCTAGGCCAACATGGCGTAAGATGACATTCGACCTTAAATGTGGTATCATTACTCTAACAAAAAATGAAGGAGCAAAACGACATGCTAAACCTTCCGTCAATTCGTTTTCCGGGTAATTGTGATGAAGCCATCACCTACTACAAAGAGGTACTTGGAGCAGAGGTAAAAACGATTGTTCATAATGGGAACGACCCGGCAGACCCGGCTATGGACAAATCTCTACCGCCAAACTTTGTGACATATTCGGAGATCCTGCTATTCGGTACTCCTGTAATGATGACGGATGGGGCTGAAAAGAAAATGTCCTGCGACAACTTTTCCTTCACCCTTTCTCTCAATACCGAAGAAGAAGTGACTTCTATTTTCAATAAACTTGCAGACGGCGGTGAAATTGTTGAAGCGCTGGGGGCTGAGTTTTACGGTTATCTTATGGGTTGTGTGAATGACCGCTTTGGTATTTCATGGACGGTTTCAATTTATTTTGAGTAACTTGCGAACAATAGTATAAGCCTATCCAAACCAAAGACCTAGTATGACATCACATCATACTAGGTCTTTGCGTTTCTCCGAAAGTAGTATTCTAGCCGTCCACTAAGACTTCCTTCCAAACGATGGCGCCTGCTCCATCCATGCGGTTCCGATGATCATTCGCCGCCCCGAGGACAGAGGCAAAGTACCATGCACCTGAAGAAACATCCGGGAATCTTCTGACATCCACCGGGTTGTACAGATTTATCCCTGCAAGTGCTGACTGGCTGTCTACACGACCCAAGATACGGTTCGTCGCTGTTGCAATCTCTGCACGGGTAATGTTGTCAGTCGGACGGAAGTTACCTGTACCACCCAGCATCCAGCCGTTGCGGACTGCTGTGTATACGTAGTTACGTGCCCAGTTGCCGATCGCCCCGGCGTCTGCAAAGGTCAGGTTGCCTGCCGGACGAACATTACCTGTTCTAGCTACCATCGCGGCATACTCTTGTCTTGTAATCGGCGCGTTTGGACGGAATGTGCCGTCCTCATTGCCTTGGATCAATCCCACTGATTGCGCCCATACCACATACCAGTAGAACCAGTTAGCCGGTGTTACATCTGAAAACGACGCAAGGCCTGCTGTACTCGCTGGGTATGTGCCCTGTCTGAAGTTCGGCACCATAGTACGCACTAGGATTGCCGCCACTTCCGCACGTGTGATATTTGCATGTGGTCTGAATTGACCCCGCTCATTGCCAAACATGTAGGCGTCGTGATATACATAGGTGTAGACGCCCGGTTGGGTCGGGGGTTGATTGATGGTCGGTGGTCTGAAGCCACCGTCGCCTGGTGGTTGCGGCGTATCGGGTCCCAATACTGTAATGATAACAGTGTTACTCGCAATCGGATACATCAACCCTTCAATCCGGCCAGGTGCGTTAAACAGGGTAAACGTGATTTCATAATCGCCAGGCGTATCCCCGCTGAATCTAAGCCGCGGGCCATTTGTCGTCATCCATCCACCGGTCGCCGCCCCTGCAGAGCCTGTAGATCCGATCTGACCAAAGGTAGCTGGGTGCGTCAAATCTATCCAACCGGGAGCAAGCGCCGCCGGCGGAGAAGTCGTATACAACTCAATGTGAAAACCCGCACCAACACTAGGTGTTCCGCTTACCTCTGCCACCATGACTTGACCGTCTGTAGCCAATATATCCTGATAATCCGTTACAAAAAAATTAAGGCCAAAGAATTCGTCCATATCTAAAGAACGCTGTGCCACCCAAGGTCCTGGCCATGCGCCCCAGTTGTCCGGCACCTCATAAAAACGGAAGTTGATAATCGGTGCCACCGCTCTCACAGTGCCATCACCGCCAAATACCGCATTGTTATATGCCTCAGCCGCCGCGCGGGTCGGGAATAAGAGCCTGCCGCCGGTAACCTCCAGCACAAATTCAGCTCCATCAATGTCAAAGGTGTTAAAATGAATCACCGCGTCCGGGTGGTTGGTAGGATGTGGGTCAGTGACCACTACCGCAGGAACAGGTAAAGTACCGCCGCTCACAGTAATATCAGAAATCGTTGCGCCATACAAGTTGCTGGCCGTCAAGGCAATAGGCGCACCCCACCAGCCAATGCTATCAGGAAGAAACGTACAATTAATAATATTAACATTGTCGGAATTTGCAACATGAATCGCATGACCAACACTAAGGTTCCCAAATGTGGAACCTGTAATCGTAATCCCACTCACGCCGTTCACGTCAATGAAGTGCCGCCCGCCGTTTTCAAAGGTAATATTGTTAACTACGATGCCGCTGGTTCTAGACGTAGCCGTGTTCTGCGGAAATCCGCCGCCGATTCTGAGCACCGGACCAGTTGCGGGGGCATTCCGGATGGTAAAGTTGTGGAATTCAACATTGTTTGCGCGGGAATAAAACACACCCCCGCCAGTCCCGATGGTTAGATTTCCGGCGTCAACAATAACGCCCGGCCCGCCTAGAATTCTCGTGTTCTCTTGCAGGACAATCTCTGAGCCCGCAGTAAGTACATGCACACCTGCTCCAAGCTGTATGTCCGCACCTGGATTATCCGTTATGATCTGCCTAAGGTTCTGTGTATCCGCAACCAGTACCGGAGCCGCCAATGCCCCCATGGGCGCAATCGTTAATAACATACAGATTGCCACCAACAGGCACAAATATCTCTTTACATTCTTCACTTCAACTTCCCCTAACATTTAAAATATTTCGCTGGGGTCAACTGGGATCAAGCGGTGTAAATGGAGTATATTCCAAAGCCCTTGCCGATTCAAGATATCCGACAAAACCTCTAAAAATTCGACAAATTGATTGTCATTTCCTCCGTCTACAGACATTTTGCTTTTATATACTTTACACCCCCCTAAATCTTGTCAAGGATTTTCGCACAAAAGAGGCAATTCTTTCATAACATAAGAAAAAATAGAAGGAGTATTGAACTATGATCGTTGAACAACAATATGTCACACTATCCCTAGAGTTGCATCTGTTCTTCGGCCGCATTATGAAAGAACACGCCATTTTTTTAGAAGCCGGATTTACACCGGCAAACCCTGGGTTTTCAAAAACAGCAGAATCCTTCAAACAACAGTTCGAAACGATTCTGCACCAGGCCGCAAGCCTAGGAAATGGCATCATTCGCCCGGAAGTTGTAGCCTCCGGCGAGATTGTCACAGACTACACACCGGGTAGCGAACAACAAACCCAAGGATTTACCGGAATAGCCATCGACCAGAGCATCACCCGGCTGGAAGAGGGACTTTTTGGAAGCGCAAATCCCCAGATTACACCTGAGCTGGTACAGAGGGCAAAGGCGCTCAATACAAGCGCACTCCGTGCAGTGGATGGTCTCATTGCCTTTAAGACAAAAGTCTTAGACGAGGTCTTATCCTGCCGGGCATTCACCGCAAACTATCCCCTCCTCATTGAACACATCAGGCGGGAAGCCCAGATGTACAAAAGTGATTTGGAGGCGCTGGAGTGCGGCAAAAACCCGGAAGAGCAGATAAAAGAGGCCGAACTCTTCTGGGATCAAATCATGCTGGAACACGCATTCTTCATCCGTGGAGGCCTTGATCCCACAGAGAACGAACTGATCCATACATCCAACGACTTTGCCAAAGCGTATAACGAGATCTTACACACGGCAAAGGAGGCTTCCAGTACAACCCTCCAGAGTGTGACCAATCACACTTTGCAAGAAACCCTAAAATTCCGCGATTTCAAAGCCGCAGGCGCCGAAGGAATCGCCGCGTGTAAGGTGCGGAGTACCATTCTACCCCTCCTGGCAGATCACGTCCTGAGAGAGGCAAACCGATTTGTGCGTTTGTTAAAACAGTTTGAACAGTAAACCCCCATTCCCCTCCTTGGAGGGGTGCCGCCCACAGGCGGCGGGGTGGTCACGCCATTTGTAGGCGCGCGCATTGCGCGTCCGCATGTTCCAGTTTTCCGGCACCGCCAATCATACGGCTGAAACCACCACCGCGGACGACCAATGGCCGCCCCTACAGGTACATCCCGCGCGGCGGGGTGGTCACACCATTTGTAGGGGCGCGCATTGCGCGTCCGCATGTTTCAGTTTTCCGGCACTGCCAATCATGCGGCAAAAACCACCACCACAGACGGCCATTGGCCGCCCCTACAGGTACATCCCGCAGGCGGCGGGGTAGTCACGCATCCGGAACCTCTCCGCAGGACCACCCCGGCCTTCGGCCACCCCTCCAAAGGAGGGGAATTGTGTCCCCCTACATTTTTTCAGAAAACTCCATATTCCCCTCTTGACAACCCAGTCTATTCATGTTAGACTAGGTTTCAGTCTATAGCGCGTAGACCAGGAGGAATTCTTATGGATCGAAATCTAACCCTCACCCCAGCAGAGGAACGGCTTGCCGCCTTGATTTGGCAGAAGGCGCCCCTTACATCCCCGGAACTTGTATCCCTTGCCGAGGAAGAGATGGACTGGAAAAAGTCCACCACTTATACTGTTTTGAAAAAGCTTTGTGACAAGGGCATTTTCCAAAATGAACACGCACATGTAAGCGTCACTTTAACGCGAGAGGCCTTGATCGAACAGCAGAGCCGTCACTTTGTGGAAGCCTCCTTCGGCGGATCCCTCCCAAAGTTTGTCGCCTCTTTTATCGGCGGCAAAACCCTCTCCTCAGAACAGGCGGAGGAGCTTCGGCGTTTGATCGACCAACACGAAGGGAGATAGCAGATGGAATTTTTGTTTCTCACCATTTTGAACATGAGTCTCACAGGTGCCTTTGTCATCGCTTCCATTTGCCTGGCTCGGCTACTCCTGAAAAAGGTGCCTAAAATCATCTCATACTGCCTGTGGGCAGTGGCTCTGTTCCGGCTTGTGTTCCCCTTTTCCATTGAAAGCGGGTGGAGTCTTGTTCCATTTAGCACCCAGACGATTCCCGCTACACAAGTGGTTCCTTCGCCTGATGTCCTGGAGATGACACCCGCCTCACAACAATCCATCTCAAGCGCTATGGGCGGCGGTACGGCTCCCACTATGCCCACTCCCCCAGAGATGGGCGTAATCATACCGGAGGAAATTGCGGCTCCCCTTTTGGGTGCGGATCCTTTGCAAACACTCATCAGCATCGGCGCCATCCTATGGCTAATCGGATTTGTATCTCTGCTCTCTTATGGTGTATTGTCTTATCTCTTACTACGGCGCAGAATGCGGGAGTCTGTCCTCCTGTATGAGAATGTCTATGAGGCGGCGCAGATTCAGAGTCCCTTCGTGCTTGGCTTCTTTGCGCCGAAGATCTATCTGCCCATAGGGCTTTCCCTGCAAGAACGTAGATATATCATCTTACACGAACAGACCCACATCCGCCGCCAAGATCACATCTTGAAATTCGCGGCATATCTCGCTCTGTGTCTCCACTGGTTTAACCCCTTGGTATGGCTCGCTTTCCGACTCATGAGTACAGATATGGAGATGTCCTGTGACGAATCCGTACTGAGGCGTTTGGGCTCTGAGACCAAGACTGATTATTCCCGCATACTTCTTATGCTTGCAACTGACCGCCGTGTCTTGGCGGGCGCACCGCTTGCCTTTGGCGAAAGTGCGGTGACAGAAAGGGTGAAAAATATTTTGAAATTCAAACGAACACATAAAATCATCAGCGTGATTGCCGCTGTTTTAGTGCTTACCCTTGGCGTCGGCCTCGCACTGACCCAAGCGGATGAGGTGCCTGCTGTAGAGTCAAGCCAAACCCCCGAAACACCGGTTTTAGCACCAAATCCCACTCCAGCAGAGTTCGTAGCGCCCCGGCTCATCGTTGAAGAAGACTGGCACGCCTCTCTTCCTGCCGGTGTAGAGGCTCTGTCCCCGGAGGAAGCGGCGCAAATTGGCGCACAATATATCTGGGCAATGTTTGGGGAGAGCATCGACGGGTACACTGTTCGCATGGCATACCTGCCACCCGAATGGTCTGCCAGAACCTATTGGCGCGGCACCGTTCTGAATCTTGCGTTTGAAGCGGAACATCAGTGGATGCCCTTTGAGTTTGAAATCGACGCGCTTACCGGTGAATGGCTTTCTATTTCAAACGAGAGCGTGCTTAATTCCCTCATGGATCCCGTCTTTGTAGAAACCGAAGACCTATGGGCGATGCACAATCCTCCTAACCCGGAGCTTGACCTCATCGTGACGGAAGAAGAATGGGAAGAAATGCAGTCCCCTAGATTCCAAATGAACTTAACGGCTGAAGAAATTCAATTTTTCACAGAGATTGCAAGGGGATTTGCCTCACGGCACTTCCGAGATAGTACCGTAACAGATGTTTTGCTTATTGAACTTGCACACCCCTTTAACTTTTCCAGAGATAGCGGCGGAAACTTGATTGCGGTCACCCATACAATCTATGCCGAAATCACAGATGATGCAGGCCGCACAGCTACTTTCTCCCTCTGCTCCAGAACCCACCAACTGCTCCGGATCAGAACCACAAGCGAAGTCGTACCGGGTTGGCAATATAACAGCCTAGAGCCAAGTGCGGATTCCATTTCAAAAGAAGAAGCCATAGAACTAGGTGCCCACTATCTCCGCGAAACCTTTGGTGTAGAGATTAATCTTGCTACTGTGGAAGTGGGGTACGTCCCAACAAGTGCGGAAATCGGGGAGCCGCCGGCTGATGAAAACCTCTGGACCGGAATCGCTTGGCAAGGTCGTGGGCTAACAGATGACGGTCTCGACTTTGGATTTCGGATTGACGCGCTGACAGGCGTGCCTCTTGACCTCATATGGCATTGGTGGATACTGAACGGTGAGGACATGGAGATTGACAATTCTGTCTCACACCACCTTAGCCCGGAAGAGCTTCAACACTATATGCAAGTAGCACGGGATCACGCACAGGTGTTATTTAATCATCGGAACATGACGGTCAACGAGTCAGAAGCGATTCCTTCCTCAGTGGTCTCAGGTAAGATGACCGTTTGGGTCGAAACTATCTGCGGTCGTCGAGCCGCTGTCATGATCACGATAGACACCGAGGAGCTTGTGATGATACAGTCAAGCCACTCTTGATCTACCCCTAAGCGATGGATCTGTAGGGGCGGCCATTGGCCGTCCGCGCCCTTAAGCCCTTACTGCCTTGCAAAACAAAAACCGCGGACGCGCAATGCGCGCCCCTACAAAGCTACACAAAAACCCCTCTGTATCGCTACAGAGGGGTTTCCCATTCATCTCATTCCTCAACCAAAGTTCTCATGAAAGCTTGCAATCATACTCGCCACACTCGCCCGGTTACTGAGGCCGCCTGGTTCAAAGTTCCCTTCACCCGTCCCCTGGATCACACCTGCCCGTTGCAGAGCTGTGACTGCCGGTCTCGCCCAACTGGCTACCTGATTCAAGTCGTGGAAAGCCGGGACATTGTTCTGCGAAAGGTTAATGTTCATCGAACCCGCATAACGGTGAAGCATGGTTGCCATCTCTTGTCTGCTGATGGTCTGCGCGGGACTAAATCGACCCTCACCTGTCCCGGCGACAATATTCCGGCGGCTTGCCCACTCTACATAGGGGGCATAGAAAGCACCGGCGATTACATCGGAATAAGTACCCCGCTGTTGGGTGATGAGACTGCTGAGCACATAGCCGGTCTGTCCCCCTGTGCGGATCCGCACCCAATCGTCCTGACGACCCAGCACTGTGACCTGGGTACCGTTTGCGAGTTCCGCCACAATAGCATGTCCCGTGCCGGGACCAGAGCGGACACGGACTAGACTGCCACGGATGGTGCCGTTTAGGGCATAGCTTACTGGGTTAATCCCTGCCATACGCCCAAGGATGGTCACAAACTGCCCCCGGGTAGTATAGACAAAAGGCGAGAATGTTGTGGTAGTCGTCCCCTGCATGAGGCCATGCTGGCGAACGTATTGTACAGGCGAATGGAACCACGCGTTAGATGGCACATCCGCAAAAGCGCCCGGCGGTGTTGGAGGCTGAGGAGGCGCTGGTGGCTCTGGAGGCGGGGGCGTTGTACCCTGGCCTGAGATTGTAACACCTGTATAGTAGAAGTGGATGATCTGTTCTGCGGTGTATCCTGCATTGGCAAGTGCCAAGGCGCCCCATTGGCTCATACCCACATTATGCCCGAATCCATAGTTTGTAATGGTAAAGGTACGTCCGCCCGCATTCATGATCTCAGCGGCTTCCTCTGATATCGTATCCAGATCAATCAGCCCTGCGGCGGCCATTTCTGTAAGTTCAAGCTGGCTGTGATAGGGATAGAGATCGTCTAGTGTGGGAAGGCCTGTATTGTATACATTCAGGGTCTGTCCCTGATTTGTTGTGATGGTAAAACGCTGGCTGGTAAATGTGGAACCCAGACCCGGCAAAATCGTCCATCTGGCGGATTCCCGCACATATCTGCGCTCCCCGCCGCCTGATGAACGGAAGGTCACCGCGAACACATTGCCCATCTCTGTGTACTCCATATTTACACTTGCGATGTCTGACAGACCAAAGTTTCCGTCCCGCCCACGCATATGGGAGAGAAGCTCCCCTGCCGATAAGGTCCGCGACCAGCGGACAGATTGGATCACACTGTGGGGATCAACCACACCCCGCAAATAGGGTACAGCTGAAATCCAGATGTTCTCAGAATTTTCAGTGGCGCCGCCGGAGGAGGAGTGATACACTGCCTCAATCGGACGCCCGTTATGTAAGATGATCTGTCCTCTTGTACTTGTGACAGATTGGTTTGTCCGATCCGTCGCACCATGCATCCCGCGATACACTTGGCAGAAATCAGAGTTTGATAGATCAAAACCCCGCGCCTCGTGGAAACCAAGACGGCGGACAGCAAAGGTGCGTGCCGCCATTGCCTGGGCTTGATGTGCCTGAAGCGGCCAAGAGGCCGGCATTTCATAAGGGATAACACCCTTAAGATAGTCCTCTAAATCTATATAGTTGATGACTGTAAGCAATCCATTGGAAGCAGTGATGCGAAATCCGCCGAAGAAGTAGAAACTCGCCCGCACATTGCCGCCAAAGCTTGCGTTCGGCAGAGTATACGTGGTGGTGATACCCAGATCCGTCGGCGCAATGGTCACTGTTTGCCCCGAGTGGAGCGTGACCCCGGCGGCGTTCGTCACGGTTAGGTTATTACCGGATGCGGTAACGGTTAGATTGTTGTGCGCCCCGCCGCCCCCCGGTACAAACTGCCTCGCGGCGTTGTAAGACCCAATCTGGAGTCCGCTGGTATTGCCAAGCCGTACATTCGGCGTCAGTTGCCAACTGCGAAACGCATTGATCCCAATACGAACCACGCTCTCCGCCGGTGTAAAGGCCTCTACCGGACTACTCACGGCTGGTAAAAGTCCAAGTAATAATGTAAGCGCCAAACAGACAGCCAATATGCGCTGAAATCGTTTCATTCCATCGCCTCCTTTGCGCATAGGTACCCATAGTACTGCACGATATTATGTCCACTATAACGGAAATTGCCACAAAATGCAAGAAAATCCGTCAATTTTCTAGATTTTTACAAAAGAACTGCTAACCCAAGACCAGGCCAACAGTTCTTTTATGACTTGCATCCATAATAGCTTATGCGGCACAGGAGGCTTGTTTTTTCTTATGCACCAAAACCAGTATCATCGAAATGCCAAGCATCACAACAAAGGTAACAATCGTTCCCATCCAAGTTTCATAAAAACCAAAGGTGTTAAACGCCGCATTCATCAAGGTGTGTGCAAGCACACTCAACCATACCCCCGCTCTGCCCGAAACTCTAATGATTACGCCATAGAAGAACGTCATACCGAGGATATGAACTGCATACATCCAAAAATCAATGAAGTCATGCTGACCTGTACCCGGTATGAAGAAAAGGGGGATATGCCACGCCCACCAAATGATGCCGGTAATGACCGATGATGCAATAAAACCATACGCCCTATCCAATTGAGGTTGCAGTATATATCTCCAGCCTGCTTCTTCTAATCCGCCGCCAACAAATACAACTGGTAGCATAAGGAAAAACATATAGAGCGGTTGCATTTCAGTCATGCCGGAAACCGCAATCTGGATTCCAAAAAACAATATGACAAATAGAAGTACCAATAAGTAATGTCTGATCTTTGCTTTGAAATGAAATACATTTTTAAGCCACTCTTTAAAGCCTGCTACCTCTCCGTTTCTTCGTAGCACAATATATGATACATACGTAGGTGATAAACCGCCAAGGATGAAAAGTATCCATAACCAAGGGTGCTTATCAAATGTAATGCCTAACTGTCCAAGAACAGCGGCAGTTCCCCAGGTAAGCAGTGTAATTGCAAGGGTAAAACCTGTAAACTGAAGTGTGATCTTTTTATTCATTCTGACCGCCTCTTGTATATATCTTGTATTCTAGGCTTATTCACCGAAATATCCCCAAGTCGCAAGCCCCCCGGCGATTGCGCCGAAGATCCCCCCTGCCGCCGGCCAGACGATCCATGAGATGTGCCAAGCATTGCCAAGGAAGCTCCACAGCAGATAGCCCACCGCCACAATCGGCCAGTAGATCGTTGCTATGGTACCGATAATCCGTGTATATTTGCCGGATTTACCTTTGTTTGCATAGTCTCCAATATTGAGCAGGATATCGTAGGCAGAAAAGAGCATACCAGTTGGGACGAGTAAGAAGATCGCAAATCCAATCATAATTAGCATGATCTCAAGTCCCGCGGCAATGTCACTCCACAGGAATAACCCCACAGCGAGGAGGATAAATGCAACACCGCATGATATTTGGAGCGCAAAACGTTTAATAAACTTGGCGCGCCTTTGCTCCATCTCCATTTTTGTCACAGCGTCTAAGCGGATTACTTTCTTTTCGTATATCTCATATTGTTCAAACTTTAGTCCGTTAATAATAAGCAGGGGCATAGCAAGTGCAATCGCCGCAAAGAGCGCAAAGAAACCGCTGAAGAAAAAAGCCGCAACGCCACAGAGAATAAGCCAGACACCAAGCCCGATGAAAATACCGCTTTTCCTCGTCTGCGAAAGGTAAGCTTTCGCCTCTTCCCGAGTAAGGGAAAGCGTGTCATCCTCCTTCCCCTCCGCTTGCTTCGCTTCAAGTCCCAGCTCTGCCACAATCTCATCAATGCTACCAAAGTCCGCGATCACGCTATAGGCCGCCTCGTGCTCGCTTTTGCCCCCATCAACCAGGGCGTGGTATTTCTCTTCCATACTCGCTAACATCTCTGCTTTCAGCGTGCGCACCTGTTCTGTTTGCGCAAACCCCGCAAACACGTTGTCTAGGTAGGTTTTAATCACTTCCATCTTCTTCTCCCCCAAGTTCTAGAATAAACTTCGAAATCAGCTCCTGTGTGAGCTCCCACTCTGTACATTTTTGGCGGTAGTACATCCGTCCCTCATCAGTCAAACTATAGTATGTCCGCTCCCGTCCGCCGGATTGGGAACCACCGGAATAAGGGCGGAGATGTCCCAGCTTCTCTAAGCGGGAAAAAGCGGAGTAAAGCGTTGTCTCTTTCATCGTATAGCAGTTTCCCGAGAGGTCGGTGATCCGCTTGGATATCGCATACCCATAGGAATCGCCTTCCCACAAAACCCGGAGGATCATGAGGTCGATATACCCCCGCATGACGTCACTGCTGATTGCCATCGGCTCCAAATCATCACCTCTTGCTCTATTCTATGCCTGTAAAAGCCTTGCAAATTGCTGAATCTTTTCCGCGTCAATGGTACTTGTATACCCTGATTGCTTCGTAACAGCTTTCATGATAAGCCGCTCCATGGCATTCGCCTTTTGCGGATCAAATATCCCGCCTAAAAAACTTGCCGCCTTCGCCTGTTGTAACAAATCCGCTGGGAAATTATCTGTAAAATACTTCTTCTCATCACTCTGCGCCATGCCGGATAAAAACAAGCCCAGTTTTTTGCCGCCCAACTGATCCGTATTCTGCGCAAGAAAGGTCTTCGCTTCCTTGCGGATAGATCCGGCATAGAGAGAACTGCCGATAATCACACAGTCAAATCCCGCAAGTGCAGGGACGCCTCCCTGCTTCAAATCATGCAGGACAGCGCCACCCATGCTGTCTGCGATGCCCTCGGCAATCTCGCGGGCGGCTCCGTGTTTTGTCGCGTAGAGAATCAATGTGTCCATACTTTCGCTCCTTCCACATAGTACTACGTCTGTCGTTGTAGTAAGAATAACACAACTACTACGTCACGTCAAGTAGTTTAATAAAAAACTCCGAACCCTGATATAGGTTCGGAGTTTTTGCTTCTATCTGAACTGTTCCAGATACACCATCCACTTCTGAATCATGCCCGCCATATCCCAGCCATAGACTTCCTCCATCAAATAGATATCATCAAACACCCGCATGAAATCTTCCATTGTGCCGTGATGCTCCAGCAAGAAGTAGATGAAGGATGCCGCTGTCTGGTAGGACATAAGCTCTGGGTATCTTGTCCCAAATTCTGCCTCGTCTGCAAAGTTGTCGTGAAACCGAAAGGCTCGGATCGCGTCTGTGTGTATATTGTCTCCATAGTTTGTGCGGTAAGAATGCTCTGTTTCCCTGGCAAAGAGGAAATCTATCACATCGCATAGGCCTTCCTCCAAAAACATGGCGTGTCCCATAAGCACCCCCTCAGGCGGAAGCGGGAAGTTAGACCGCCGATCCGCATATTCTAAAATCGTGTGGACTGCTTCATGTACAACCAGTGACGGTAAGAGTCTTGCCTCCATGCTGATGAATGTGGAGGTATCAAAAACCCCACCACCGCCCCACATAGGCATAGGGTGATCTTCTGTGGGTTCCGTCACATTGAATACAAAACTGAGAGGGCGGCTCACTTCGATTCCAAGGAAGTCTTTTGCAAAATGAATGCCTGCTTCGCTCACTTGTACAAGCCGGGCAATCAGCTCATCTGTCCAGCCCCCCGGCGTAAAGTAATAGGAGCCGTGTTCTCCCGGAACGTGCAGGGCAACTTCTAGCTCAAATCTGCTATCCAGAAAGTTGTAATAGGGGCTTTCCGGGATGCTGATGTCAATTCCATAAGACCGGAGCAATTCGGAGCCCAGTATTGTCTCAATATCCTGCTCTCTATTTCCGCTACATCCCACTAGAGACATGACAAGAAGTGTAATCGCAACAATCACTACAAGTAGTCTTTTCATTTTTCTCTCCCGTGTGTACCAAGTTAATTAATACAGTTATATCACATAGAAACTTCCCTGTCAACGCAAAAAATCCGAACCCCGTCATAGGCTCGGATTTTTAGTCTTTTCGCGGATACGCACCTGACTCATCTGTCAGCTCTAAGAGATAGTCTGTGCTTGTGTTATATAGCAAGGCAAGTCTTCTCAATATTTCCAGCGGAACAGCATTGGCACCATTCTCATACGCAGAATATGTGCTTCTGGCTATGTGCAACAAATCCGCCACATGCCGTTGTTTCCAATCGCGATCTTCGCGTAAATCCTTGATTCTTCTTAATTTCATGCCATCACATTTTGAATGCCTCTATCAGTTCATTTTCTACGTTCATACGGTGCTGGATTATCAGTTAATAACAGAAGATAGTCTGTGCTTGTGTTATAAAAAGATGCCAACTTCACAATAACATATAAGGGGATTTCTCTTTTTCCAAGCTCATACTTCGAATATAGCGATTGGTCACACTGCAAATATTCCGCTATACTCTTTTGAAGAATATCGCCGTCTTCCCGGAGCTCTCTTATGCGAGTTTTCACTTCCATCACCAAAATAAGTATATCTTAGACAATATGTCCTACTTTACATTTTGGACTATTTGTCCTATAATGTTCATAAGGGTGATGCATATGGCATTTTGGATCGAGCAATTTCTGCAAGGTTTGGGAATCGTCCTCATACTCCTTCCCTCGCTCTTTGTCGCTTGGATTTGTGCACAGGACAGAAAAAAGTAGAGGCTATCATAAAAGATGATAGCCTCTACTTTTGCATATGTACCTTACAGCCCCTTCTCTTTCAAGAAATCATCCAAAATCGTCTCCAAATTCGGATTCCCAATTTCCTGCAAGGCATAGGTCACTCTCGTGTTCGGCTTGTGCAGATCAATGAGTCTGCCCAGATCAATGGGAGTCGCAACCAGAACCGTATCACATGGTGTATTGGCAATGGTTTTAGCCAAATCTTGAATCTGCTGTTCGCCGTATCCCATAGCAGGCAGAACCGTACCGATGTTTGGATAGGTTTCGTATGTTTCACACAGCTTGCCAACAGCATACTCTCTCGGATCAACGATCTCGGCCGCACCGTAGCGGTGTGCCGCCACTACACCAGCGCCGATTGTCATCTCCCCATGGGTCAGCGTGGGGCCGTCTTCTATTACCAAAACCCGCTTGCCTTTGATGAGCTCAGGCGCATCCACATGGATGGTGGAGGCCGCATCTACCACCATCGCGTGAGGGGCAACCTTCTCAATGCTCTGCCGTACCGCTTGGATCCCCGCGAAGTCCGCGCTGTCAATCTTGTTGATGACCGCCACATCCGCGATCCGCAAAGTGACTTCACCTGGATAATAGGAAAGCTCATGCCCCGGACGATGGGGGTCAACCACCGTAACCATCAAGTCCGGCGTGTAGAAGGGAAAGTCATTGTTGCCGCCATCCCAAAGGATTACATCACAACCATTTGGATCCGCTTCCGCTTGCTCTAAGATCGCCGCATAGTCCACACCCGCATAGATTACGTTTCCACGGGTAATATGGGGCTCGTATTCTTCCATCTCTTCGATGGTACAGTTATGGGTTTTGAGATCTTCCAAAGAGGCAAAACGCTGTACCTTCTGGGCTACCAAATCCCCATATGGCATAGGATGGCGCACAGAAATGACTTTGAGACCTTTTGCGTTTAGAATCTCTGCAATCTTACAGGTTGTTTGGCTCTTCCCGCAACCAGTCCGAACAGCGCCGATGGCGATCACCGGCTTTTTGCTCTTGATCATCGTCTGCTTCGGCCCGAGAAGTGTAAAGGCCGCACCCGCCGCATTCACTTTCGCCGAAACGCCCATTACGTGGCTATATGGCACATCGCTATAGGAGAAAACACACTCATCCGCATCACACTCTTTGATGAGATCTTCCAGTTCTTCCTCTGCGTAAATGGGAATGCCATTCGGATATAAATCCCCCGCAAGTTCCGGCGGATATACACGCCCCGCGATATCCGGAATCTGTGCCGCTGTGAAGGCCACGACCTCATAATCTGAATTGTCTCTGTAATGGGTATTGAAGTTATGAAAATCTCTCCCCGCGGCTCCGATGATGATAATTTTTTTCTTCATAGGTTTTCCTCCCCTTTTGCTTTTTATTATATAATTGCATTATAATTCATCCCAAGAAATAAATCAAGCATAAATTTTCACAAATTTCTGCATATCCATACATTTAGTTGCATAACAATTCACGAAGTCCCACTGAGAAAAATTTTCAAGACGGAATAGTTGACATAAATAGATATCTTTGCTATAATGCACCATATAATTAAATCACTAAACCGTTGAGGCGAGAGTAACGGTAGCAAATGCGCGGTACAGAGAGTCCGGGGTGCTGAGAACCGGATCGAAATGCAGGCTATCAAATGGGTCGCTGAGGGCATGGTCAAAGGCATATGCCGAGTATTCCATGACGTGTGGGCATACGTTAGTTGCCGGGGGTATGGTAGTACCTCACAAAGTGCGCGAGCAATCGCGAAACAGGGTGGCACCGCGGATTATATTCGTCCCTGACAAAGTCGAATGACTTTGTCAGGGATTTTTGCGATCTATTCAAAAACAAAAAACCGAAAGGAGCAAACAACAATGGCAAACAAACAGATTCCCTACAAAATTTATCTCTCAGAAGAGGATCTCCCCAAGGCTTGGTACAACATCCGCGCCGATATGAAGACAGATCATAGTCCCATCTTAAACCCGGGAACCCTGCAACCGATAACAGCGGAGGAACTCAGTCCGGTATTCTGTGACAAGCTGATTGAGCAAGAGCTTAACGACAAAGACAGATTCATCCCCATCCCGGAAGGCATCCGGAACTTTTATAAGATGTACAGACCCTCCCCTCTTGTGCGGGCATATTGCCTGGAGGAAGCCCTGGGAACTCCGGCGAAAATCTATTACAAATTCGAGGGCGGCAACACCTCCGGAAGTCACAAACTAAACTCTGCCATTGCCCAAGCCTATTACGCGAAAGAGCAGGGTCTAACCGGCGTGACAACTGAGACGGGTGCCGGACAATGGGGCACCGCAATGTCCATGGCCTGCGGCTATTTCGGGCTTGATTTGAAGGTGTACATGGTAAAAATCTCCTCCCAACAAAAACCCTACCGCAAGGCAGTCATCGAGACCTTCGGCGGTACCGTGATTCCCTCTCCCTCCGACACAACTCAGGTTGGGCGTAAGATATTGGAAACAGATCCCGACACAGGCGGTAGTCTTGGTTGTGCCATCTCTGAGGCGGTGGAAGCCGCTGTCACGACAGAAGGCTATAAATACGCCCTCGGTAGCGTCTTAAATCAGGTGTTACTCCACCAGACCGTCATTGGACTTGAGACAAAAATTGCCTTCGAAAAGATTGGCGAGTCTCCGGATATCTTAATCGGCTGTGCCGGCGGCGGTTCAAATCTCGGCGGTCTGATCGCGCCCTTTATGGCGGATAAATTCGCAGGCAAAAAAGCGCCTTATTTCCTCGCCGTTGAACCCGCATCCTGCCCAGCGATGACCCGGGGCAAGTTCGCCTACGACTTCTGCGACACAGGCAACATTACACCCCTGGCAAAGATGTATACCCTAGGCGCCGGGTTTATCCCCTCCTCCAACCACTCCGGGGGCTTACGGTATCATGGCATGGCTCCGATTATCTCTCAACTCTATCACGATGGATACATCGATGAGGCACGCGCCTATGCCCAAACCGATGTCTTCGAGGCGGCAACGCTATTCGCCAAGGCAGAGGGTACCCTACCTGCCCCAGAATCCGCCCACGCCATCCGCGCCGCCATTGACGAGGCACTCAAATGCAAAGAGACAGGCGAGGAGAAAACCATCCTCTTCGGTCTATCCGGAACAGGCTACTTCGATATGGGCGCCTATATGCAGTATAACGCGGGCACCATGACCGATTACATCCCCACTGACGAAGACCTGGCAAGGGGCTTTGCCTCTCTGCCGAAGGTGGAATAGAATAATAGAGACAAAAAATCCGAACTCTATCCCTAATGGGAAAGAGTTCGGATTTTTTCTTTTGGTGACGCGTACGGGACTCGAACCCGTGTTGCCGCCGTGAAAGGGCGGAGTCTTAACCGCTTGACCAACGCGCCATATTGAATTGTTGCTTTGCCTTGTCCGGTAAAGAACTGGTAGCGGTAACTGGATTTGAACCAGTGACACTCCGGGTATGAACCGAATGCTCTAGCCAACTGAGCTATACCGCCACATGCATTGCGCTCCGGAAGCGACGAAAATCATTATACCTAACCTTTCTACATTTGTCAATCATCTTTCCAAAAAAAGTTGGGACTTGTTCTACACATTGGTAAAACAAGTCCCAATTTATGATAAATCGCCCCTTGATTGCTGATTTGCACCTTGCAGGGGCGGCCATTAGCCGTCCGCATATTTCAATTTTCACTGCACCGCTAACAATACGGCGAAAACCCTTAGCCGCAGACGCGCAATACGCGCCCCTACAAGTCAACTATCGTTCCGGCAAAAAGCGTAAGGGGTCGACTCTCTCACCGTTTTCGAACACTTCTAAATGCAAATGGTGCACAATTCCGGACTTTGACAAGGCCGTGGCACCCACTGCCCCGATTGGAGTGCCCATAGAGACCCATTGTCCTTCCTCTACCAGAGGATGCTCCATCAAGTTGGCATAGAGGCTCCTGAGTCCGTTTCCATGGCTGATGACCACTGTCTTACCCAAGAGGTCATCATGGAAAATTCGTTCTACGACTCCGCCTGTAATGGCAAGGACAGTTTCACCCAAGTCTGCGCGAATATCAATGCCCGCATGGGTGCGCCAATCACCCATGGTGCGATCGAAAATGAGGCTATCGAGGGAATGGGGCACCTCTACTTCCCCTGTCACAGGCCAGACAAATCGGAGCTCCGCAGGTTCTGCCTGGGCGGGTTCTTCCGGCGGTGTTTCCGCTGGAGGTTCTGTCTCTTCCGGCGGCTCCTCCTCTTCCTCCTCATCACGATCCCAGAAGAAAGTTTCATCATCCGCAGGTTCCGCCGTCTCTTGCGGAGGCGGAGTCTGGGTAGTGGTGCCTAGGGTCGGTACACTGGGCGGGAGCTGTGCCCAGTCTTCTACTTCCGCAATTACTGGCAAATCTAAGTGCAATCCCCCAGTGGCAGTGTCTCGGCTCAGCATGGCCCACGCGGATATGCCGATCACACCGACACAAAGTAAGAGCACTACGTAAAATCCGCTCCCTGCCAAGAAATTGCCGGCTCTCTTTGCAAAACCATCTTTCCGTTTCATAATAGATACCTCCAAAAAATAGAACACACAGGCCGGACGTGTCCGCCCGATCTGCGTGTCCAACGTCTCTAATGGCTATTTTCACCAGTCGAGGCGGATTTATACATCTTTGGAGATATTTTCTTTACGCAATCACATCTCGCCTTCTGTAACACATCAGTCCGCATACGGTTAAAGCCAATGCCGCCGCGGTTAAAGTCAACAAGGGGAAAACACGCATAGTCTCTAAGGGAAGTTGCGGTATATGGTAAAAAGGTGACAACTGCATTGCCCACAAGGGCATATTCAGCAAGTCGCCAAAGAACCCTACAATGAAGATATAGGTAAAATACGCCCAACAGAGCGGAGCTACTTTCGGAAAAATCCCTATGACAAAAATCCCCAGCCCCAACATGATCCACAAAGCAGGCACATAGACCATCATCGCATAAAGCAAGGAGCCAAATGCAAGGGGCGTTTCCAACATCAGAGAGCTGACAGACCACAATCCAAGGCTTGTTGCAAAGGGCATAAGCAGACTTGCCAAAAGAGCAAGTACAATATAACTTACCAGATAGCGAGGGCGCGAGATTGCTCTGCTCAGTATGGGTTCTGCACGTCCTTCTTTTTCTTCGCGCAAGGCCTTAAAAATCAAAACCAGCACAGGCGCAATACAAACTATGGCAAAACCCACATTGAGAAACATGGTGAACAATTCTACCGCAGAAAAATCCGCAGAAGCAGGTATTAGCATCTGAAATGCGCCATTTTCTCCCGCAAAATATTCTGCGTCACGTAAAATGCCGCCTAATGCCGCACCGAAACCAAACAATCCGATCGTCCAAGAAAATAATGTGTTGCGATTTTGCCGCCAGACAAGCCCCAAAGGTGTTCTGAGAAAAACAGATGCATAATTCTTGCCTTGTCTTTCCGGCAATAGCCCTTGCCCAATATCACGCCTTGCACCCAGAACATACGCAATGCCAAATAGGGCAAAAGCCCAAACCAACATAAGGAAAAGCGGCCACAGTTGATTAGAGACAAACGCCTCCACCCGGAGTGGCAAGCCTAGCGGGGATATGCGCGCAAGCGATTCAGATGTTACATCACCCACAGCGCGCAAGAGATAAGACGCAATGAGGACAAGAAAAGCATACCCCGTTACAGTTCGGCTTGAATGTGAAAATTGAGAGAGAAGCGCCGAGAGAGCCGCAAAGAAAATACCGGTTACGGCTAAACTTGCACCATAAGTAAATGCACCGGCTGTTGTGATTCCGCTTATACCTAAAACAGAAAGCAATATCCCATGAGAAATAGCCAGAAAAAGATTGACAACACCCGCCGTTATCATCACGGCGTGGAACGTGGCTAATCTGCCAATGGGCAAAGAGCGCAATACCTCATACCGCCCTTTTTCTTCATCACCTCGTGTATTTTGCATAACAAGGAAGATGTTGAAAATGGATACTGCAATCAGAGTGAAAAGGTGCATTTCAACCGCGTAAAAATGTCCGACTTGAAAACTGTCCGCCGCAAAAAATGGGCCTTGCAACGCGATGTGGGCAGGGTTGTATTTCATAACAAGTAGTCCCTGTAGTTCTTCTGCGGTAAATTGGTTTTCAAATGCCGTGAGCATCACACCGGAAATGAGCAAGAGGATGCCGATCCAAACAGTGATAAATAGCCGCTCTTTTCGCAGGGTGAAGCGCGTAAGCCTTATGGTATTTTTGAACATCTCCCTCATGAAATCTGACCTCCGGCTGTTGTGTCGTAATGGCGCATAAACAGCTCTTCCAAGGATGGTGGTGCACTCTCCATCTTTTGGATCCCAAATTGACAAATATATCGGATCACCGTGTCCAGTTCTTCCGTATCTACTTCAAAGCTGATGTTGTTTTGTGCAAGGGAAATGTTATGTATCCCCTTTACTCTTTCAAGACCTTCCGGATCACGTTTCGTCACAATATCCATGTGATAGCGGGTTAGGTGCCGCAAATCGTCGAGTGTACCCGTTTCTACCAATTTCCCATCACGAATAATGCCCACACGGTCACAGAGGCGTTCTACTTCTGACATGATATGGCTAGACAAAAATACACTCTTCCCCTTGTTCTTTTGCTCAAGTACACAGGCTTGAAATACCTGCTCCATCAAAGGGTCCAGCCCACTTGTCGGCTCGTCTAAGATGAATAAATCAGCCTCTGACGCAAAAGCGGCGATCAAGGCGACTTTTTGACGATTGCCTTTTGAGTAAGTACGGCATTTCTTTGTGGGATCCAAGTCGAAATCACGGACGAGCTGATCCCGCCGCTCTTTGTTGAAAGCACCACGTAAATGAACAAACAAGTCGATCACTTCGCCCCCTGTCAAATTCGGCCACAAATTCACATCCCCCGGCACATAGGCAATCCGCTTATGAATTTCCACTGCATGTTTCCAAGCATCCAACCCAAACACTCTAGCATTGCCGGATGTTGCTTGCAAAATGCCTAATAGAACACGGATTGTAGTAGATTTACCGGAACCGTTGGGGCCAAGATAAGCGAATACCTCACCCTCTTTGATATGGAGACTGATTCCGTCTAATGCCTTAAATTTGCCGAATGTTTTGACAACATGATCAAGCTGTAAACTGAATTTCATGATTTTGGCTCCTTCATTATTTTGCATACTATATCAAAGAGGCGGCAAACACATATGTCTGCCACCTCTCAAGCCCTATGTATTACGCCCCGCAACACGGGTTTTCTGGTGTACAGGTACAAGGATCACATGTACAATCCGGGCACTCACAAAGTGGATTTGTGCAAACTCTGGTCTCTGACATACGCGTGGCACCTCCTTCCGAAATAGTTTCATTTGACAATGGTTCAAACCTTGTAGTATAACTATAGCATGACACTGAGATTGCAACAAGTATGCACTTTATTGTAATATACTACCCAAAATGATACTAAAGGAGCATTAGAATGGACAAAAGCTGTACCGGAAGCAACTGCCCTGTGGTTGCGACACTCTCTATGATCGGCGGGAAATACAAAGCCCTCATTCTGTGGCACCTGCTGGACACCACATTGCGTTTTGGAGAGCTCCACAAGCTGATACCCCAGGCTACACCAAAAATGCTCACACAGCAACTGCGTGAGCTGGAAGAGGACAATCTGGTAATCCGCACGGTCTATCCCGTCGTACCGCCCAAGGTGGAGTACACCCTCTCAGATTTGGGGAAGAGCATCAAACCGATCCTTGCGGCGATCTATCATTGGGGGAGCGAGTATATGACGCAGAGCGGAGCAGAGATAGACTGCGGGATGGAGATGCCATCTGGTCATATTGGGGAAGTTGTCAAGAGATAGAATGGTAGTTTTGAGAATAAAGTGATTTTGTGATAGAATACTCTATGCTCTTGTCAGTGGCGGGAACATAGCAAATTTATAGTTTGAGGCATAGGAAAGAGGAGTATTACAATGCAAGCATTTAGCATAGAAACACAATCGCTAATCAAAAAGTTTTGCAAGGGCAAAACGCACATGAAGTTTACCGTTGGTACGTTGGTAAATGGCGAAACAAATTTTAAGATGTTTGATGCGGATGGCGAAATACCCTTTGAAAGTTATGGCTATGAAATCGGCTCAATGACCAAGTCTTTTGTAGGACTTATGCTT